>Ga0308163_10000383_pt1 | contig 87052 bp, 76 predicted proteins | sample PhyTR1_FD_201037 | JGI IMG/M metagenome (GOLD analysis project Ga0308163, IMG submission 201037) | Phyllosphere microbial communities from UC Gill Tract Community Farm, Albany, California, United States - DLSLT.R1 | ecosystem: Host-associated > Plants > Phyllosphere > Unclassified | place: USA... | reverse complement strand
GGCGAAACACCTGAAGTCAGACGCCGTCTGAATTCAGTACAGAATCGGTGGAGCGGTAGTTCAGTTGGTTAGAATACCTGCCTGTCACGCAGGGGGTCGCGGGTTCGAGCCCCGTCCGTTCCGCCACCCTTTTAGGGGCGTAGTTCAATTGGTAGAGCACCGGTCTCCAAAACCGGGTGTTGGGAGTTCGAGTCTCTCCGCCCCTGCCAAATAAAAACAATCCTTTGCTTCGGCAAAGGATTTTTTTTGTCTAAAATTCCTGCCCTGTCCGTTATTCACCCAATTTCCCCATAAAAAAAGGCCAGCAAGCTGACCCTTTTGTGCGTTTTAACAACGATTTATGCTTTAATATTCACCGGGAATTTTATCAGCTGGCGAATATAGGCCTGCTGATCGCTGTTTTCTAACCACACCGCATACAGCGGTCGGGAGACAACAGCCGTGTCCGGGATCACCACTAAATCGCTGTACTCTTTACCCCATACCTCAGGTAAAAATGCGCAGGCTCCGGTAGTGTGCAGCAGTTGACGGGTTAAATGTGCAGAAGTTGTCGTCAGCACAGGCACGTCGTCTGCCCCTGCCAGATAGCTTTCATGCTGATGGAAATCAGCACCCCACTCCAGCTTAATATAGTCATATTTCTCTTTTTTCTCCGATTTTCGCGACCGGAACAAAGTCAGAGAAATATGGCCAATCTGCTGGCTGGTCAGCTCGTCCATTTTCGGTGCTTCAGTAGTAATTAACAGGTCCAGCTGCCGCTCGTGCAGTTGCTTGACCAGTAAATGGCGCTGAGCGACTCGTGCCTCTAAATGCAGGCTCTCACGGTTCTCATACAGGGTTTGTAGCCACGGCGTCAGGTAGGCTTCCCACATGGAAGCACTTGCCCCTATCGACAGCTCGTGATGCTGCTGTGTATGCGCCACCTCTTTCTTGGCCATCAGCCAGGTGCTCATCAGGCTTTCTGCATAGGGGAGGAGTCGCTCGCCTGCAGACGTCAGCCTGATGTTATTGCGGTGGCGGGTAAACAGGTTTACACCCAGCTGGTTTTCAAGCTGTCTGATGCGAAAACTTACAGCAGATTGCGTGAGATAGAGTGCTTCAGCGGCACGTCCAAAGTGGCGAGTTCTGCTCACTTCAAGAAAGGTCTTCAGTAATTCCGTATCCACATCCATCTCCTAAAAAACATTTGTCGTTATGATTTAAATGTTTTGTTTTACACTCTGTCAAGCCTATCTAATACTCCGCGCCATAAATAGCACGGCCATAAAAGAGTTAGGAGCGTGTAAAATGGCGGAAAGCTTCGCAACAACGAATCGTTTTTTTGATAACAAACATTACCCTCGCGGGTTCTCCCGTCACGGCGATTTCACCATCAAAGAAGCCCAACTTCTTGAGCGTTATGGTTACGCTTTTAACGAGTTGGACCTGGCAAAGCGTGAGCCAACGACGGAAGAAGAGCGTCTGTTTATTGAGGTGTGCCGTGGTGTGCGTGAGCCGCACACTGAGGCAGAGAAAGTCTGGTCAAAGTATATGACTCGAATCAAACGTCCTAAACGTTTCCACACCCTTTCAGGCGGCAAGCCGCAGATGGAAGGTGTTGAAGACTATACAGATAGTGACGATTAAGAGAAAAGGGGCTTCGGCCCCTTTTTCGTTGCCATCATTCCAGGTTATTTTGCAGGTATATCATTAAACGATCGATCCCACGGTAGCTTACAGCTTCAGTCAGATGTTCCCGGTTAATCTCCTGCTCGCCTGCCAGATCGGCAATAGTCCGCGCCACTTTCAGTATGCGCTGCCACGCCCGCACCGACAGCCCCAAATGATTCAGCACCTGTTCCAGCCATTCGGCATCCTCTCGGGTAAGTGTACAGTAATGCTGGATTTCTGGGTTATTCATTAGGGCATTCACTTTACCGCAGCGTGCGTACTGACAATTGCGTGCGGCCAGCACGCGCTCTCTTACCTGCTGGCTTGACTCACTGTCAGTACGTTGATGACTCAATGTTCCCGGAGGCAGAAGGGGCACCTCCAGCGATAAATCAAAGCGGTCAAGGAAAGGGCCAGACAGGCGACTGAGATAGCGCAGCGTCTGCTGTGGAGAGCAGCGGTTGTGCGAACCAAGATAGTGTCCGGTCGGGCTTGGGTTCATGGCGGCTATCAATTGAAAACGTGCCGGATAGGTAATCTTTGCTTTGGCCCGGGAGATACTGATCTCCCCTGACTCCAGCGGCTCACGTAATGCATCCAGCGCGCGCCGCTCAAATTCCGGTAGCTCATCCAGAAACAGCACGCCGTTATGCGCCAGCGAGATCTCCCCGGGCTTCGGCAAAGAGCCACCGCCCACTAACGCATACAGCGAAGCGCTGTGATGAGGGGAGCGGAAAGGCCTCTGGCGCCACTGACGGCGTAGATCGCCGCTATTCACGAGACTAGCTACACTTGCACTCTCAAGGGCCTCACGATCGCTTAGAGGCGGCATCAGACCACTAAGCCGCGATGCCAGCATTGTTTTTCCCGTCCCCGGCGGTCCAATCATCAGCAGATTATGGCCGCCAGACGCTGTGACCTCCAGCGCTCGCTTGGCCTGCTCCTGGCCAATAATTTCATTCAGGTCGCGCGTTTCGGCTGGGGAGGGTTGATGCTCGCAGCGGGCGTGCTCCAACTTACCTTTATCGTGCAAAAAAGCACATACCTCCAGCAGGTGAGTCGCAATCAGGCTCTCGCCATGCTGGATCAGGCCGACATCATTTTCATTATAGGCCGAGAGGATCAGCTGTCGCCGGGCATCCAGCGCGGCCACTGCGGCGGGAATCGCACCCTGTATGCCGCGTAGCGCGCCTGTCAGGGCCAGTTCGCCGAGGAACTCATAGCGGGTGAGCTTTTCCGCAGGGATCTGCTCAGAAGCGGCGAGAATAGCGATAGCGATGGGAAGATCGTAACGCCCCCCCTCTTTTGGCAGGTCAGCAGGCGCCAGATTGACGGTGATACGCTTAGCCGGGAAGGTGAACCCGCTATTAAGGATTGCGCTGCGTACCCGATCGCGCGCTTCCTTGACGGTGGTTTCTGGCAGCCCGACCAGCGACAGCGCAGGCAACCCATTGCTGATGTGGACTTCTACAGTGACCAGCGGCGCCTGAATGCCGATTGCAGCGCGGGTGTAGGCAACAGATAACGACATAAACTCTCCTTGTTGCGGCTATTTTGCGCCCCCGGCTTTTTTGCGGCGACGGGCAAAGACGGAATTTGCGCGCCGCGCCGTAAAGTTTTTGCCCGGCTCGACTGCCAGAAACATTGCCTCGCGATCGGACTCGACTATTTTCTCAGCAGCGAGATGGAGCCATCGCGCCCGGTGATTAATGAAAAACATTCAGCTTTTGCTTATTGACTGAAAAACCATAATTTTTTCTGAATCTGTGGCTGCCCGCATAAAATTAAATGATGAAAAAAGTTGAATCAGAATCGAAAACTGTGATAACTCTGTAGGCATTACTTCGAACAAGCGAATTTTAAGTATCCAAATGAAAGCCCTTCTACGAGTCGTCAGCCTAGTCATTATCAACGTCGTCGTGATTATTATCACGCCGTGCGGGGCTACGCTCGGAGAAAGAAAGGCTTAAAAATCAAGCCTGATTTCGAAAGAACCCCCGCACCGAAAGGTCCGGGGGTTTTTTTTTGCAGGGCATTAACGAGAGAGGAACAGAAGATGAACAGTAGAATAATATGCTGTTGTTCCAAGCAGAGGGCGGGGAAATAACTATGAATGGTGCTCAGTGGGTGGTTCAAGCTTTGCGTGCACAGGGTGTCGAAACAGTTTTCGGCTACCCGGGTGGTGCAATCATGCCGGTCTATGACGCGCTCTATGACGGCGGTGTCGAACACCTACTGTGCCGCCACGAGCAGGGTGCGGCGATGGCGGCGATCGGATTCGCTCGCGCGACTGGCAAAGTCGGCGTCTGTATCGCCACTTCCGGACCGGGGGCCACCAACCTGATCACCGGCCTGGCTGATGCCATGCTGGACTCGGTGCCGATTGTCGCCATCACCGGGCAGGTCTCCTCCGCGGTGATGGGCACCGATGCCTTCCAGGAGATCGACGTGCTCGGCCTGTCACTGGCCTGTACCAAGCACAGTTTCCTCGTTGAATCTCTCGAAGAGTTACCGATCGTGATGGCAGAGGCCTTCGCCATCGCCAAATCGGGCCGCCCTGGCCCGGTACTGGTCGATATCCCTAAGGATATCCAGCTGGCATGCGGTGAGCTGAGCGCGCATCTGCTGCCGGTAGAGCAGGAGCTGGCGCACCCGCACGCTGAATTGCAGCAGGCGCGTAACCTGCTGGCTCAGTCAAAAAAACCGATCCTGTACGTGGGTGGCGGTGTCGGGATGGCGGATGCCGTTCACGCCCTGCGCGCTTTCGCTAAAGAGACCGGTATTCCGACCGTTGCCACGCTGAAAGGTTTGGGCACGCCGGATGCTGAAGACGCCTGCTACCTCGGCATGCTGGGCATGCACGGTACTAAAGCCGCCAATATTGCCGTTCAGCAGTGTGACCTGCTGATTGCCGTAGGCGCGCGCTTTGATGATCGCGTAACCGGTAAGCTGGACACCTTCGCGCCGCATGCCAGCGTGATCCATCTGGATATCGACCCGGCTGAGCTTCACAAACTGCGCCGCGCGCACGTTGGCCTGCAGGGCGACCTGAATAAGCTGCTGCCAGACCTGTATCAGCCGGTTGAGATTCAGGCGTGGCGTGAAGAAGTGAAGGCGCTGAAAGCCGAAAGCGGCTGGCGCTACGACCATCCGGGCGAGGCGATTTTTGCTCCGCTGTTCTTGAAACAGTTGTCAGACCGTAAACCGCAAAGTGCAGTAGTGACCACCGATGTGGGTCAGCACCAGATGTGGGCCGCGCAGCATATGAGCTTTAACCGCCCGGAAAACTTCATCACCTCCAGCGGTCTGGGCACCATGGGCTTTGGTCTGCCAGCCGCAGTGGGTGCACAGGTTGCCCGCCCGGACGACACCGTTATCTGCGTCTCCGGCGACGGTTCCTTCATGATGAACGTGCAGGAGCTTGGCACCATTAAGCGTAAACAGCTGCCGGTTAAAATTGTGCTGCTTGATAACCAGCGCCTTGGCATGGTTCGCCAGTGGCAGCAGCTGTTCTTCGCCGAGCGTTACAGCGAAACCAATCTGTCCGATAACCCGGACTTCCTGATGCTGGCCCGCGCTTTTGATATCCCGGGCCAGCGCATTACCCGTAAAGACCAGGTCGACGCCGCATTAGACGCTTTGCTGCACAGTGAAGGGCCATACATGCTCCACGTCGCCATCGATGAGCTTGAGAACGTCTGGCCTCTGGTACCGCCTGGTGCCAGCAACGAACAAATGATGGAGAAAACCTCATGATGCAGCATCAATTGTCTATCGAAGCGCGCTTTCGCCCGGAAATACTGGAGCGCATTTTGCGCGTCGTGCGTCACCGCGGCTTTCAGGTCTGCGCGATGAACATGGCGTCGTTGGTCAACAGTGACAATATTAATATTGAGATGACCGTTGCCAGCCAGCGCTCTGTCGATTTACTGTCAACGCAGTTGAGTAAACTGATGGACGTTGCATGCGTTCAGACCCAACAATTAACAACACAACAAATCCGCGCATAAGCGCGCAAGGAAACAAGAATGACGAAGAAAGCAGACTTTATCTGGTTCAATGGCGAGATGGTTAAATGGGAAGACGCTAAGGTCAGCGTCATGTCCCACGCACTGCACTACGGCACCTCTGTGTTTGAAGGCGTCCGCTGCTATGACTCTCACAAAGGACCAGTAGTCTTCCGCCATCGTGAACATATGCAGCGCCTGCGTGATTCTGCAAAGATCTATCGTTTCCCTGTCAGCCTGAGCGTTGATGAGTTGATGGAAGCCTGCCGCGCTACCCTGCGTAAAAACAACCTGAAAAGCGCCTATATTCGTCCGCTGGTATTTGTTGGTGACGTGGGCCTGGGCGTTAACCCGCCGGACGGTTATGAAACTGATGTGATCATCGCTGCATTCCCATGGGGCGCCTACCTCGGTGCCGAAGCGCTGGAGCAGGGGATCGATGCGATGGTCTCTTCCTGGAACCGCGTGGCGCCAAACACCCTGCCGACGGCGGCCAAAGCCGGTGGTAACTATCTCTCCTCTCTGCTGGTGGGTAGCGAAGCGCGCCGCCACGGCTACCAGGAAGGGATCGCGCTGGATACCCAGGGCTATATCTCAGAAGGTGCCGGTGAGAACCTGTTTGAAGTGAAAGACGGCATTCTGTTCACTCCGCCGTTCACCTCTTCTGCGCTGCCGGGTATTACTCGTGACGCCATCATCAAACTGGCGCAGGATATGGGAATCGAAGTGCGTGAGCAGGTGCTGTCACGTGAATCGCTGTATCTGGCTGACGAAGTGTTTATGTCCGGTACTGCCGCGGAGATCACTCCGGTGCGTAGCGTTGACGGTATCCAGGTTGGCGCGGGTAAACGCGGCCCGGTCACCGAGCGCATCCAGTCTGCCTTCTTCGGCCTGTTCACCGGCGAAACGGAAGACAAATGGGGCTGGTTGGATCCGGTTAACCCATAACAATAATGTTTTTTTCGCAGGCGTCAGTTGACGCCTGCGCACTATCTGATTTCTGGAGTATAGAGCATGCCTAAGTACCGTTCCGCCACCACCACCCACGGGCGCAATATGGCCGGTGCCCGTGCCCTCTGGCGCGCCACAGGAATGACCGATGATGATTTCGGTAAGCCGATCATCGCCGTGGTTAACTCCTTTACGCAATTTGTACCGGGCCACGTTCACCTGCGCGACCTGGGTAAGCTGGTTGCTGAGGAAATTGAAGCCTCAGGCGGCGTGGCGAAAGAGTTCAACACCATCGCAGTGGATGATGGTATCGCCATGGGCCACGGCGGAATGCTCTATTCTCTGCCATCCCGTGAGCTGATCGCCGACTCCGTGGAGTACATGGTAAACGCCCACTGTGCCGATGCCATGGTGTGTATCTCTAACTGTGACAAAATCACCCCGGGCATGCTGATGGCATCACTGCGCCTGAATATTCCGGTGATCTTCGTTTCCGGCGGCCCGATGGAAGCCGGTAAAACCAAACTGTCTGATAAAATCATCAAGCTCGACCTCGTCGATGCCATGATCCAGGGTGCGAACCCGAACGTCAGCGATGCAGAGAGCGATCAGATTGAGCGTTCGGCCTGCCCGACCTGTGGCTCCTGTTCAGGGATGTTTACCGCGAACTCAATGAACTGCCTGACCGAAGCGCTGGGTCTGTCGCAGCCGGGTAACGGCTCGCTGCTGGCGACGCACGCTGACCGTAAAGAGCTGTTCCTCAATGCTGGCCGCCGCATCGTCGAGCTGACCAAACGTTACTACGAGCAGGATGACGAAACGGCGCTGCCGCGCAGCATCGCCAGCAGAGCCGCATTTGAAAACGCCATCACCCTGGATATCGCCATGGGCGGTTCAACTAACACCGTTCTGCACCTGCTGGCTGCCGCGCAGGAAGGCGAAATCGACTTCGATATCTCCGACATCGACCGCCTGTCGCGCCTGGTTCCGCACCTGTGCAAAGTGGCGCCAAGCACGCAGAAATACCATATGGAAGACGTTCACCGTGCCGGTGGGGTACTCGGTATCCTCGGCGAGCTGGACCGCGCCGGACTGCTGGACAACAGCGTGCGCAACATCCTCGGCCTGAGCCTGCGTGAAACGCTGGATCAGTACGACATCATGCTGACCAAAGATGAAGCGGTGAAGAAAATGTTCCGCGCTGGCCCGGCGGGCATTCGTACCACTCAGGCATTCTCGCAGGATACCCGTTGGGACACGCTGGATGACGACCGTCAGGAAGGCTGCATTCGTTCACGCGAATTCGCCTTCAGTCAGGACGGCGGCCTGGCGGTGCTGTACGGCAACATCGCTGAAAACGGTTGTATCGTTAAAACCGCGGGCGTCGATGAAGGCAGCCTGGTGTTTAGCGGCCCGGCGAAAGTCTATGAAAGCCAGGATGATGCGGTTGCTGCGATCCTTGGCGGTAAAGTGGTGGCCGGTGACGTTGTCGTTATCCGCTATGAAGGGCCAAAAGGCGGCCCGGGTATGCAGGAAATGCTCTATCCGACCACCTATCTGAAATCAATGGGCCTCGGTAAAGCCTGTGCGCTGATCACCGATGGTCGTTTCTCCGGTGGGACTTCCGGTCTGTCAATCGGCCATGCTTCGCCGGAAGCGGCGAGCGGCGGCACCATCGCGCTGGTCAAAGATGGCGACATCATCAACATCGATATTCCACAGCGTGGTATCCAGCTGGCCGTGCCGGACAATGAACTGGCCGCCCGTCGTCTGGAAGAAGAAGCACGTGGCGATGAAGCCTATACGCCACACGGTCGTGAGCGTCAGGTTTCCTTTGCTCTGCGTGCTTATGCCACCCTGGCAACCAGCGCCGACAAAGGTGCCGTCCGCGATAAGAGTAAGCTGGGAGGCTAACAAACATGGCTGAGTCGCAACCGCTATCCGACCAACCGAGTGGCGCAGAGTATCTGCGTGCGGTGCTGCGTGCGCCGGTGTACGAGGCGGCCCAGGTCACCCCGTTGCAAAAGATGGAGAAGATCTCTGCCCGCCTCGGCAATACCATCCTGGTAAAGCGCGAAGATCGCCAGCCGGTACACAGCTTTAAGCTGCGTGGCGCCTACGCGATGATTGCCGGGCTGAGCGCAGAGCAGCGCGCGCGCGGCGTGGTTACCGCTTCGGCGGGCAATCATGCCCAGGGCGTAGCGTTATCGGCCAGCAAGTTAGGAATTAAATCCCTGATTGTGATGCCGGTCGCCACTGCAGATATCAAGGTTGATGCAGTGCGGGCGTTTGGCGGTGAGGCTTTCCTGTTTGGCGCCAACTTTGATGAAGCGAAAGCGAAAGCCATCGAGCTGTCCGAGCAGCAGGGTTACACCTTTGTGCCGCCCTTCGATCATCCGATGGTGATTGCCGGGCAGGGCACACTGGCGATGGAGCTGCTGCAGCAAGATGCGCATCTTGACCGCGTGTTCGTACCGGTTGGCGGCGGCGGTCTGGCCGCAGGCGTGGCGGTGTTGATCAAACAGCTGATGCCGCAAATCAAAGTGATTGCGGTCGAGGCGGCGGACTCAGCCTGCCTGAAGGCGGCGCTGGATGCCGGGCATCCGGTCGATCTACCACGCGTCGGGCTGTTTGCCGAAGGCGTGGCGGTGAAGCGCATCGGCAGCGAGACCTTCCGGCTGTGCCAGGAGTATCTTGACGACATCATCACCGTCGACAGCGATGCCATTTGCGCGGCGATGAAGGATCTGTTCGATGATGTGCGTGCGGTGGCGGAGCCTTCCGGCGCGCTGGCGCTGGCGGGGATGAAGAAGTATATCCAGCAGCATCAGATCCAGGGTGAACGGCTGGCGCACGTGCTGTCCGGTGCTAACGTCAACTTCCACGGCCTGCGCTACGTTTCCGAGCGTTGTGAACTGGGCGAGCAGCGTGAAGCGCTACTGGCCGTAACAATTCCCGAGCAGCAGGGCAGCTTCCTGCGCTTCTGCCAGCTGCTGGGCGGGCGTTCGGTGACCGAGTTCAACTATCGCTATGCCAACGCTGACGAGGCCTGCATCTTTGTTGGCGTACGCCTGACGCGCGGCATGGAGGAGCGCCACGAGATCCTGCAGCTGCTGTCAGAAGGCGGTTATCAAGTCGTGGATCTCTCCGATGACGAAATGGCGAAGCTTCACGTGCGCTATATGGTCGGCGGGCGACCGTCGAAACCGCTGCGCGAGCGGCTGTTCAGCTTTGAATTCCCGGAGGCGCCCGGTGCGCTGCTGCGCTTCCTGCAGACGCTGGGCACCCACTGGAATATCTCATTGTTTCACTACCGCAGCCACGGTACTGACTACGGTCGCGTTCTGGCGGCGTTTGAGCTGAGCGACAGCGAGCCGCAGTTTGAAGAGCACCTGGCGGCGCTGGGTTATGATTTCCACGATGAAACCAATAATCCGGCCTTCCGTTTCTTCCTCGCGGGCTAAAGCAGTTTCCAGAAAGCATCAATAAGCGGCTCAGTGAGCCGCTTTTTTTGTACGCATACGCCGAGTTCAAACGGTGCCACCATCTCGACATCTTCCAGCTCCAGAATACGGTTACGGATTGGCTCCGGACTGTTCTCCAGCACCACATCCGGCAGCAGTGCGATGCCGCACCCCAGCGCCACCATCGAGACAATCGCCTCATGTCCGGAAACCGTAGCGTAAATCAGTGGGTTCGCGATATGGCGATGGCGGAACCATAAATCAATGCGCCGCCGCGACGGCCCCTGCGCGGGCAGAATAAATGGGATTTGCGCCCAGTCGGGATGTGGCTGCGTTGCCTGGCTACGCACCGGGCACGGCAGCGCGGGGGCGATCAGCACCAGCGGGATCAGCCCGAGTGGCATAAAACCAATGCTGCCGGGCAGCGTTTCTGGCCGCCCGGCGATGGCAATATCGGCCTCATTGGTCTGGACTTTCTCCACCGCGTCGGCGGCGTCCCCGGTGGTCAGTTTGATTTCTACCAGCGGATGCTCGGCGCGGAAGCGATCAAGGATGGGCGGCAGATGGCTGTAAGCGGCGGTCACCGAGCAGAACAGACGCAGTTCACCACTCAGTGACGGGCCATTCTGCCCGATGGCGTGGCGCATCTGCTGATACTGCAACAGCGTTTGCTGAGCGAACTGGCGCAGGCGCTCACCGGCATCGGTCAGGGTTACCGTGCGGTTATCGCGTAAAAACAGTGTCTGCCCGAGGTCCTCCTCCAGCCGCTGGATCTGCCGTGACAGCGTAGAGGGGCTGACGTGCATCGCCCTTGCGCTGCGGCCAAAATGGCGGCTATCGGCGAGATGGAGAAACAATTTCAGGTCACGCAGATCCATACAGTTTGGGCCTCAAAGCTATGTTGCAAAAAGTGCAACGTCACGTTGTTAATATATCAATTTCAGCAATGCATTTCCTGTCATATGATAGGGTTTATACAGGGTCGGAAAGAGAGACCCGATAACAGACAAACGCATCACAACCTCATACGGAGTACCCATGGCTAACTATTTCAACACTTTGAACCTGCGCAACCAGCTGGCGCAATTAGGTAAATGCCGCTTTATGGCGCGTGAAGAATTTGCTGATGAAGCGAGCTACCTGAAAGGTAAAAAAGTCGTCATCGTTGGCTGTGGTGCTCAGGGCCTGAACCAGGGCCTGAACATGCGTGATTCTGGCCTCGACATTGCTTACGCTCTGCGTGCAGAAGCGATTGCCGAGAAGCGTGCTTCATGGCGTAAAGCGACAGAAAATGGCTTCAAAGTGGGCACTTACGAAGATCTGATCCCACAGGCCGACCTGGTGGTTAACCTGACGCCAGACAAGCAGCACTCGGCTGTGGTACAGGCGGTGCAGCCGTTGATGAAAGAGGGCGCAGCGCTGGGTTACTCACACGGTTTCAACATCGTTGAAGTGGGCGAGCAGGTTCGTAAAGACATTACCGTGGTGATGGTTGCGCCGAAATGCCCGGGTACTGAAGTACGTGAAGAGTATAAACGTGGTTTCGGCGTACCAACGCTGATCGCGGTTCACCCGGAAAACGATCCAAAAGGCGAAGGCATGGCGATTGCTAAAGCCTGGGCAGCAGCAACCGGCGGTCACCGCGCGGGCGTGCTGGAGTCCTCCTTCGTTGCTGAAGTGAAGTCCGATCTGATGGGTGAGCAGACCATCCTGTGCGGTATGCTGCAGGCGGGTTCGCTGCTGTGCTTCGACAAGCTGGTGGCTGAAGGTACGGATGCAGCCTACGCAGAAAAACTGATTCAGTTCGGCTGGGAAACCATCACCGAAGCCCTGAAGCAGGGTGGCATTACGCTGATGATGGACCGCCTGTCTAACCCGGCTAAACTGCGTGCTTACGCACTGTCCGAGCAGCTGAAAACCATCATGGCCCCGCTGTTCCAGAAGCACATGGACGATATCATCTCCGGTGAGTTCTCCTCCGGGATGATGGCTGACTGGGCAAACGATGACAAAAAATTGCTGGGCTGGCGTGAAGAGACCGGTAAAACCGCGTTCGAAAACGCTGCACAGTTCGAAGGTAAAATTGCCGAGCAGGACTACTTCGACCAGGGCGTTGTGATGATCGCCATGGTGAAAGCGGGCGTTGAGCTGGCATTCGAAACCATGGTTGCTGCCGGTATCATCGAAGAGTCTGCTTACTACGAATCACTGCACGAGCTGCCGCTGATTGCTAACACTATCGCCCGTAAGCGCCTGTACGAAATGAACGTGGTTATCTCTGATACTGCGGAATACGGTAACTACCTGTTCTCTTACGCGGCAGTACCGCTGCTGAAAGAGTTCATGACCACGCTGCAGGCAGGCGATCTGGGCAAAGCCGTCAACACGGCGACCACCGTAGATAACGCTCAGCTGCGTGACGTGAACGAAGCGATTCGTCATCACGAAATCGAAGCGGTTGGCCGTAAGCTGCGTGGCTACATGACCGATATGAAACGTATCGCCGTAGCGGGTTAATTCTGCGTAAATCGATGTAGGGGCGGATCGCTGATCCGCCCGAAAAAAGCGCCGTCTGGCGCTTTTTTTAATTGCGGTACAACACTTTAATGATGTGGTAACCGAACTGGGTGTGCAGCGGGCCCTGTGGCTCGATCAGCGGGCAGGAGAACACCACTTTATCGAATGCCGGCACCATTGCGCCCTGTTTGAACTCACCGAGGTGGCCGCCTTTCTTACCTGACGGACAGGTAGAGTGCTTCTTCGCCAGCTTCTCAAAATCTGCGCCGTCAGCCAGCTGTGCTAACAGGTCCTGAGCCAGTTTCTCTTCTTTTACCAGAATGTGCAGTGCTGCTGCCATTTTTGCCATGATTGTTACCTTGAGTAAGAGTTATTTCGCGGGCAATACCCGTCATACTTCAAGCTGCCTGTGCGTTAGCTGCCCTCGTTCACCCGAATCACTGACTTCAGTCAGCTCATCGGGATTAGTGAGCCTCATCCCTGAGGCTCAGCCCTCGGCCAGCGCGAGCGCTGCTCAAATCGGTTTCCGACCGATTTGTCACTCTTTTGCTGCCTTCATGCAACTCGAATTATTTTGGGTATATACTACCACGCTGTTTTCTCCTCCCTCGCAATTTCATTGAGTGATTTATCTATGCGTCTTAATCCTGGTCAGCAACACGCCGTCGAATTTGTTACCGGACCCTGTCTGGTACTGGCTGGTGCCGGTTCGGGAAAAACACGCGTCATTACCAATAAAATTGCCCACTTGATCCGCGAATGCGGCTATCAGGCGCGCCATATCGCCGCGGTGACCTTTACCAACAAGGCATCGCGTGAGATGAAAGAGCGCGTGGCGCAGACGCTGGGGCGCAAAGAAGCGCGCGGGTTGATGATCTCCACCTTCCATACGCTGGGGCTGGAAATTATTAAGCGCGAATACGCCGCGCTGGGGATGAAATCGAACTTCTCTCTGTTTGACGACCAGGATCAGCTGGCGCTGTTAAAAGACCTGACCGAGGAGTGGCTGGAAAACGATAAAACCCTGCTGCAGCAGCTGATATCAACGATCTCTAACTGGAAGAACGATCTGATGGATCCGCCGCGTGCGGCTGCGGGGGCGTTATCGGAGCGCGATAAGCTGTTCGCGCACTGCTACGCGCTGTATGACCGCCATCTGAAGTCCTGCAACGTGCTGGATTTCGACGATCTGATCCTGCTGCCGACCCTGCTGTTCCAGCGCAATCTGGAAGTGCGCGAACGCTGGCAGCAGAAAATCCGCTACCTGCTGGTGGATGAATATCAGGATACCAACACCAGCCAGTATGAGCTGGTAAAGCTGCTGGTGGGTAGCCGTGCTCGATTTACCGTGGTGGGGGATGACGATCAGTCGATCTACTCCTGGCGCGGTGCGCGGCCGCAGAACCTGGTGCTGCTTCAGGAAGATTTCCCGGCGCTGCAGGTGATCAAGCTGGAGCAGAACTACCGCTCTTCGGAACGCATTCTGAAAGCGGCGAATATCCTGATCGCCAATAACCCGCACGTGTTTGAAAAGCGTCTGTTCTCCGAGCTGGGCTACGGCGCGGAGCTGAAGGTGGTGACGGCCAACAACGAAGATCACGAAGCGGAACGCGTTACCGGCGAGCTGATTGCTCATCACTTTATCAATAAGACCGCTTATAAAGACTACGCCATTCTGTATCGCGGCAACCATCAGTCGCGGGTGTTTGAAAAAATGCTGATGCAGAACCGCATTCCCTACCGTATCTCCGGCGGCACCTCATTCTTCTCGCGTCCGGAAATCAAGGATCTGCTGGCCTACCTGCGCGTACTGACCAACGCCGACGACGACAGCGCCTTTATGCGCATTGTGAATACGCCACGGCGTGAAATCGGTTCGGCTACGCTGCAAAAACTGGGCGAGTGGGCGATGCAGCGCAATAAAAGCCTGTTTAGCGCCAGCTTTGATATGGGGCTCGGCCAGACTCTGACCGGGCGCGGTCTGGAATCTCTGCAGCGCTTTACCCACTGGCTGCGGGAGGTAGCGCAGCTGGCGGAGCGCGAGCCGGTGGCTGCGGTACGCGATCTGATCCGCGGTATCGATTACGAGAGCTGGCTGTTCGAAACTTCCGGCAGCCCGAAAGCGGCTGAAATGCGCATGAAAAACGTCAATACCCTGTTCCAGTGGATGACGGAAATGCTGGAGGGCAGCGATATCGACGAACCGATGACGCTGACTCAGGTCGTTACGCGCTTCACGCTGCGCGACATGATGGAGCGCGGTGAAAGTGATGAAGAGTCAGATCAGGTTCAGTTAATGACGCTGCACGCCTCGAAAGGTCTGGAGTTCCCCTACGTGTTCCTGGTGGGCATGGAGGAGGGATTACTGCCGCATCAGAGCAGCATTGACGAAAATAACGTTGAAGAGGAGCGTCGTCTGGCTTACGTGGGTATCACGCGTGCGCAGAAGGAGCTGACGTTTACTCTGTGCCGCGAGCGCCGTCAGTATGGTGAATCAATCCGTCCGGAGCCAAGCCGCTTCCTGCTGGAGCTACCGCAGGATGATCTGAAATGGGAGTCGGAGCGGAAAGTCGTCAGCGCAGAAGAGCGCATGCAAACCGGCCAGAGTCGTGTGGCCGGGTTGCGGGCGATGCTGGATAAAGCGAAGAAATAGAAGCGGATTAACGCCGCATTACCGAGCGTAGTAGATTTTAATTAATGACTAATGACCAGTGCACATAGCTCTGCCAGTGTGCTTCCTGCTCCAGCAGCTCAGCGCGCAGAGGATGGGCATCCAGCCAGCCCTGCGGCAGCGTCAGCGTCAGGTTGTCCTCATCTGCCTGCAAACGGACCGCAGGCAGCGTGTCATCGCGGCGGCGGCTGGCAAAAATGATCGCCAGACGCAGCAGGCGGCTCAGCCGTTCAGCCACGCGCGGCGGCACGGCATTCTGCTGGCTTAACAGCGCCAGATCGATGCTGTTGACCTGATTTTGCAGCAGCGTTGCCAGCAGCTTTTTCTGCGCGGGGGTAAAGCCTGGCAGATCGAGATGGCGCACCAGATATGCGGAGTGCTGCGGAGCCTGGCGGAAATCCACGCTTAAACCAATTTCATGGATCAGGCAGGCGCTATCCAACAGTTCACGGCTGCGATCGTCCAGCTTCCAGCTCTGCCCCACCTGGCGGGCGAAGGTATCGGCTAACTGACGCACGCGCTCAGCCTGCTCGGGATCGATAGCAAAACGGCGCTGGATATTATGCAGCGTGCGGTTGCGAATATCGCGATCCACCGGCAGGTGCAGCATGCCGTAAACCAATCCTTCGCGCAGTGCGCCGCCGGCCAGCGTCATGCTGGTAATATTCAGTTCATTAAAGATGGCGATGAGAATGGATAAGCCGCTCGGGAAAACCAGCGCGCGCTCAAGGGTCAGCCCCTCAATCTCCAGCTCTTCCAGTTTGCCGCACTGGATGGCGCGCTGTTTGAGCTGCTGAAGCTTACTCAGCGTAATACGCTCATCCATGCCCTGCGCCATCATAATTTCCTGCAGCGCCTGAACGGTGCCGGAAGCCCCGACGCAAACCTGCCAGCCCTGTTCGCGCAGCGCACCGGCCACCGGCCGGATCATCGCCTGCGCGGCCTGTTCGGCCTGTTCGAAATTCTCTTTACCGAGATGACGATCGGTAAAATAGCGCTCCAGCCAGGTCACGCAGCCCATCGACAGGCTGAACAGCGTAGTGGCCTGCGAACCCTTGCCGGTGACCAGCTCGGTGCTGCCGCCGCCGATATCCACCACCAGGCGCTTATCCGAACCGCCGGTGGTATGCGCGACGCCCTGATAAATCAGGCGAGCTTCTTCCTCACCGCTGATCACATTGACCGGGCAACCCAGAATTTTCTCAGCTTTTACGAGGAATTCACCGGCGTTTGAGGCAATACGCAGGGTGGCGGTGGCGACGACGCGGATCTGCTGCGGTGGGATATCCTGCAGCTGCTCGGAGAACAGCCGCAGGCACTGCCAGCCACGCTCCATCGCCTCTTCCGAGAGATGGTGGCTGGCATCAAGCCCGGCAGCCAGGCGAACCTTACGCTTGATGCGGGCAATGGTCTGGATACTGCCAGCCACTTCACGCACCACCAACATATGAAAGCTGTTCGATCCTAAATCGATGGCAGCATAGAGTGATGATGCGCTCAGCATGGCGTTTTAACCTGAACGTTTACGGTTAGGGCTACGCGGCGCGCTGCTGCGGCGGTTGTTATTTCCCCCACGGCGCGGACCATTTCCAGAACGCGTTCGGGTTAAGCGTTTTGGCGGCGGCAGATCGCTCATCAGCGCATCGCTGTTATAGCGGCTGACGGCAATGCTATGGCCAATATAGTCTTCAATCGCCGGCAGGTTGAGAGCGTACTCTTCACAGGCCAGGCTGATTGAGTGACCGTTGGCACCGGCACGACCGGTACGGCCAATGCGGTGAACATAGTCTTCACGGTCATCAGGCAGATCGTAGTTGAAGACGTGGGTCACGGCTGGAATGTGCAGACCACGTGCCGCAACATCGGTAGCGACCAGGATATCAACATCACCTTTGGTGAAATCATCCAGAATACGCAGGCGTTTCTTCTGTGCCACATCGCCGGTCAGCAGGCCCACGCGGTGACCATCGGCAGCCAGATGGCCCCAGATATCTTCACAGCGGTGCTTGGTATTCGCGAAGATGATCGCGCGATCGGGCCACTCTTCTTCCAGCAGCGTTTGCAGTAAACGCATTTTCTCTTCGTTGGAAGGGTAGAACAGCTCTTCTTTAATGCGGTGTCCGGTTTTCTGTTCCGGTTCAACTTCAACGTATTCAGCGTTGTTCATATTCTCAAAGGCCAGTTCACGCACGCGGAAGGAGAGGGTGGCGGAGAACAGCATATTGAGGCGCTGGTTAGCGGCAGGCATGCGGCGGAACAACCAGCGAATGTCTTTAATGAAGCCGAGGTCAAACATCCGGTCAGCTTCGTCGAGTACCACCACCTGGATGGCGCCTAAATTCACATGATTCTGTTTAGCGTAATCGATTAAACGACCCGTGGTGGCGATCAGCACATCGACGCCGCTTTCGAGCACTTTCAGCTGTTTATCGTAGCCATCGCCGCCGTAAGCCAGGCCCAGTTTCAGCCCGGTAACCTGCGCCAGCGGTTCTGCATCCGCATGGATCTGCACCGCCAGTTCGCGCGTCGGTGCCAGGATCAGCGCGCGCGGTTGGTTAACCTGGCGACCTTCCGGGGCGGGGTGAGAAAGAAGATGATGGAACGTTGACGTCAGGAACGCCATCGTTTTGCCGGTACCGGTTTGCGCCTGACCTGCTACATCACGCCCGGAGAGCGTAAACGGTAATGCCAGCGCCTGAATAGGCGTGCAATTATGAAACCCTTTAGTTTCAAGGGCTTCAATCACCTGAGGGTGCAGGGCGAAGTCGGAAAACTTCTGTTCTGTTAAGTGTGTTTTGCTCATAGTGTGGTAGAATATCAGCTTACTATTGCTTTACGAAAGCATATCCGGTGAAATAAAAGCAGTGCAATAAACTCAGCCTGATGCTGCTTAATGCTACATCAAAGGTAAAGATAATCCCTTGGAGTAAACATGAGCGATAAAATTACCCACGTGACCGATGACAGCTTTGACGCCGACGTTCTGAAAGCAGAAGATTTGGTACTGGTCGACTTCTGGGCAGAATGGTGCGGTCCTTGTAAGATGATCGCCCCTATTCTCGATGAAGTGGCTGCCGAATATGAAGGCAAGCTGAAAATCGCTAAGTTGAACATTGATGAGAACCCAGCAACGGCGCCTAAGTACGGCATCCGTGGTATCCCAACCCTGCTGCTGTTCAAAAATGGCGAAGTGGCTGCGACCAAAGTCGGCGCACTCTCTAAAGGCCAGCTCAAAGAGTTCCTGAACGCGAACCTGGGCTAATCATGCCTTGCCGGCGTTTTGCGGTTTGATTTTTCATCTATCCGCTAGACGCCCGGCATTAAGCGTGCTAAGTTAAATCCACTGCACGACGAACTTACCTTGTAGTTTGCACCTTATAGAATGACTCCTTGTTGAACGCTGTATTCATCAGAATCTTACAGACATTCAGCAATCTGACGGTTAGTATCTACTGAATTTCCGGCTTCTTGTCCTCACCGTCTCCTCGTTTCAGATCTGCGTTTTCCTGCACGTGATCATCGAGCGGACTTCGGAACCAAGAGCCAATTAAACAGGCATGGATCTTTCGCCATACCATTTACGACAAACAATTCAAGTTTTACCCCGAGTTTAAGAACCCACCATTATGAATCTTACCGAATTAAAAAATACGCCGGTTTCAGACCTGATTACCCTCGGCGAAAATATGGGGCTGGAAAACCTGGCGCGCTTGCGCAAACAGGACATCATTTTCGCCATCCTCAAGCAGCATGCTAAAAGTGGCGAAGACATCTTCGGCGATGGCGTACTCGAGATATTGCAGGATGGATTTGGTTTCCTCCGCTCTGGAGACAGTTCCTACCTCGCCGGTCCCGATGATATCTACGTTTCCCCTAGTCAAATCCGCCGCTTTAACCTCCGCACTGGTGACTCCATCTCTGGCAAGATCCGTCCGCCAAAAGAGGGTGAGCGTTACTTTGCGCTGCTGAAAGTTAACGAAGTTAACTACGACAAACCGGAAAATGCCCGTAACAAAATCCTGTTTGAGAACTTAACGCCGCTGCATGCTAACTCACGTCTGCGCATGGAGCGTGGTAACGGCTCCACCGAAGATTTGACCGCTCGCGTACTGGATCTGGCTTCGCCGATCGGTCGTGGCCAGCGTGGTCTGATTGTGGCACCGCCGAAAGCCGGTAAAACCATGCTGCTGCAGAACATTGCGCAGAGCATCGCCTACAACCATCCAGACTGCGTGCTGATGGTGCTGCTGATTGACGAACGTCCGGAAGAAGTTACCGAGATGCAGCGTCTGGTTAAAGGTGAAGTGATCGCTTCTACCTTTGACGAACCGGCATCACGCCACGTTCAGGTTGCTGAGATGGTGATCGAGAAGGCCAAGCGCCTGGTCGAACACAAAAAAGACGTGATCATCCTGCTCGACTCCATTACCCGTCTGGCGCGTGCCTATAACACCGTGGTTCCTGCTTCTGGCAAGGTACTGACCGGTGGTGTGGATGCCAACGCCCTGCATCGTCCGAAGCGTTTCTTCGGTGCTGCGCGTAACGTGGAAGAGGGTGGAAGCCTGACCATCATCGCCACCGCACTGGTTGATACCGGTTCGAAGATGGATGAAGTGATCTACGAAGAATTTAAAGGTACCGGCAACATGGAACTGCATCTGGCGCGTAAAATCGCTGAGAAGCGCGTGTTCCCTGCTATCGATTACAACCGTTCAGGTACCCGTAAAGAAGAGTTGCTGACCACGTCAGAAGAGCTGCAGAAAATGTGGATCCTGCGCAAGATTATTCACCCAATGGGCGAAATCGACGCAATGGAGTTCCTCATCAACAAGCTGGCGATGACGAAAACCAACGATGAATTCTTCGATATGATGAAGCGTTCATAACTGGCTGGTTGCCGGGGGCTAAACGGTCGAATTGCCGTTTTACAACACTACCCCCGTCAATAAACAGATGAAAACTCGGGTAACGCCACGCATAGTCGTGGCGTTTTTTGTTTTTGGCCTATAGGCTATTCTGATTATGGAGAATTAGACCTAATGTGCGGTACAGGGCGAAGTTATATGGTGCATTGATGATGCGCGCCCTGGTGAATAAAATCAGAATTATACGGGTGCTAATGGCATGAAAATTGCTTATAACACTGCGCAATTCTTATCAGAGAGCTGGTTAATGTGAATTTACTCAATACGAGTACGGAGCTTGCCCTAACTTTTTTATTTTCATTGGCATTTCTTTTTTTCGCGCGTAAAGCCGCTATTAAAGTTGGTCTGGTGGATAAACCCAACTACCGCAAACGACATCAGGGCGCGATTCCGCTGGTTGGTGGCATCTCCGTGTTTGCTGGCAGCTGTTTCGCTTTTGCATTGACGAATTTCTATGTGCCTAACGTCCTGCTGTATCTCAGCTGTGCCGGCTGTCTGGTATTCGTCGGCGCGCTCGATGATCGTTTCGACATCAGTGTAAAACTGCGCGCGGTGGTTCAGGCCGGCGTGGCGGTTGTCATGATGATGAAAGCTAAACTCTATCTGCTAAGCCTTGGCTACATCTTCGGCCCCTGGGAGCTGGTGGTCGGACCGTTTGGCTATGTTCTGACGCTATTTGCCGTCTGGGCCGCGATCAACGCCTTCAACATGGTTGACGGCATTGATGGTCTGTTGGGGGGATTGTCCTGCGTCACCTTCCTCGCCATTGGCGTTATCCTGCTGCTGGATGGCCAGAGCAGCCTGGCGATGTGGTGCTTCATTATGATGGCCGCCATCATTCCCTATATTTTGCTCAACCTCGGCGTGTTTGGTCGCCGCTACAAAGTTTTCATGGGAGATGCCGGCAGCACGCTGATTGGCTTTACCATTATCTGGATCCTGCTGGAGGCCACCCAGGGTCCGAGCCATCCTATTACCCCGGTCACCGCGCTATGGCTGATTGCTATTCCGTTAATGGATATGGTGGCGATTATGTATCGCCGCCTGAGCAAGGGGATGAGTCCCTTCTCGGCAGATCGGCAGCACATTCACCACCTGATCATGCGTGCGGGCTTCACCTCCCGCCAGGCGTTTGTCCTGATCACCGCTGCCGCTGCGCTGCTGGCTGCGGTGGGTGTGCTCGGCGAATACCTGACCTTTGTCCCGGAATGGGCGATGTTGGTACTTTTCTTGCTGGCTTTCATGCTGTACGGCTACTGCATCAAGCGGGCATGGCGCGTTGCGCGCATGATTAAAAGATGGAAGCGCCGACTGCGTAATCACCATAACGAGAAGAAAACCTCTACTGACTAAGTCAGCCTGACAACAAGGAACCTGAAGTATGACCTATCCTGACGCGGCGGATAACGAGCTGGATATTCGTGGTCTTTGCTGCACGCTGTGGCGCGGTAAATTCTGGATTGTCGCCGGTGGCGCACTGTTTGCCGCCCTGGCCTTTATTTACTCGCTGCTAGTTACGCCGAAATGGAGTACTACCGCGATTGTCGATCGTCCAACGGTGAACATGCTTTCCGGCTATTACTCGCAGCAGCAGTTTTTAAATAATCTGGATGTCCGTTCGGGCAGCCTGACCGTGGCCCCACCTACAGTGATGGATGAGGCGTATCAGGAGTTCATCATGCAGCTGTTTGCCTGGGATACCCGGCGTGATTTCTGGCTGCAGACCGACTATTACAAACAGCGGAAAACCGGTAATGCCATGGAAGACGCAGCCCTGTTGGATGAGCTGATTGCCAATATTCAGCTGCAGCCCGCCGACAGCGCGAAGAATATCAAGGATAGCGTGACGCTGGTGGCTGAGACCGCCGCCGACGCCAACACTCTGCTGCGCCAGTACGTGGCCTTCGCTAATGCGCGCGCCACGGTACATCTGAATGAAGAGCTGGCGGCCGACTGGGCAGCCCGCAGCATTCAGTTGAAAGCGCAGATAAAGCGCCAGGAAGCGGTAGCAAAAGCGATTTACGACCGTCAGGTGAACAGCGTACAGCAGGCGTTAAAAATTGCTCAGCAGCAGGGCTTAGAGCAGTCGAAAACTCAGACGCCATCCGAACAGCTGCCGGATTCCGAACTGTTCCTGCTGGGGCGCCCGCTGCTGCAGGGGCGTCTGGAAAACCTTCAGGCCAGCGGTCCGTCTTACGATCTGGACTACGACCAGAACCGGGCTATGCAGGCGACGCTGAGTGTCGGGCCAACGCTGGTGCCGTCTTTCCACACCTGGCGCTACCTGCGCACCCCGGAGGAGCCGGTCAAGCGTGACAGCCCGCGCCGCGTGCTGCTGATGGTGATGTGGGGCGCTGTAGGGGTTCTGCTGGGTGCCGGAACGGCTCTGGTCCGTCGCAGAAAGTGTCACTAAGTTAAATACGAGCGAATTAAGAGAGTCACGGTGAAAGTATTAACAGTTTTTGGCACGCGCCCCGAAGCGATTAAAATGGCGCCGCTGGTGCATGCGCTGGCGCAGGAAGAGGGTATCGAGTCACGCTTATGCGTGACGGCACAGCATCGCGAAATGCTCGATCAGGTGCTGCAGCTGTTTTCAATCGTGCCGGACTACGATCTTAATATTATGCAGCCGGGACAGGGGTTAACCGAGATCACCAGCCGTATTCTGGAAGGGCTGAAAACGGTATTTAGCGACTTCACTCCTGATGTGGTGCTGGTACACGGTGACACCACCACCACTTTTGCCGCCAGCCTTGCGGCTTTCTACCACCGTATTCCCGTAGGGCACGTGGAGGCCGGGCTGCGTACCGGCGATCTGTGGTCACCGTGGCCGGAAGAAGCCAACCGTACGCTGACCGGGCACCTGGCGAGCTACCACTTCACGCCCACCACCACTTCGCAGCAAAATCTGCTGCGCGAGAATCTGCCTGCCCAGCGCATTTTCGTCACCGGTAATACGGTGATCGACGCGCTGTTCTGGGTGCGTGACCGCGTGCTGAGTGATGATGCATTGCGTAACAGTCTTGCGGCGCGCTATCCATTCCTGGCTGCGGACAAGAAGATGATTCTGGTCACGGGGCACCGCCGTGAGAGCTTCGGCGACGGATTTGAGCGTATCTGTAATGCGCTGGCGGAAATTGCCCGCCTGCATCCCGATACGCAGATTGTTTACCCGGTGCATCTCAACCCCAACGTCAGCGAGCCGGTTAACCGCATTTTGAGTGGGATCGACAACATTATCCTGATCGAGCCGCAGGAGTACCTGCCGTTTGTCTGGCTGATGGACCGCGCCTGGCTGATCCTCACCGATTCCGGTGGCATTCAGGAAGAAGCGCCGTCGCTGGGCAAACCGGTGCTGGTGATGCGCGATACCACCGAGCGCCCGGAAGCGATTGCTGCCGGTACGGTGATGCTGGTCGGCACCGATGGTGCAAAAATTGTTAGCGAAGTCAACCGTTTACTTACCGATGAGGAAGCGTGGCACACCATGAGTCGCGCACATAATCCTTACGGAGACGGACTGGCCTGCCAGCGTATTGTGCAGGCGCTTAAACACAACCGGATTACATTATGAGTTTCAACACCATTTCTGTTATCGGGCTGGGCTACATCGGCCTGCCCACTGCCGCGGCCTTTGCTTCCTGCCAGAAGCAGGTGATCGGCATCGATATTAATGCGCACGCGGTGGAGACCATCAATCGTGGCGACATTCATATCGTTGAGCCGGACCTCGACCGCGTGGTGAAAACCGCCGTCGAGGGCGGCTATTTGCGTGCTGCCACTCAGCCACAGGCTGCAGATGCATTTCTGATCGCCGTTCCCACGCCGTTTAAAGGCGAGCATCAGCCGGATATGGCCTTTGTCCGGGCGGCGGCAGAGTCCCTTGCGCCAGTGCTGAAGAAGGGCGATCTGGTGATCCTCGAATCCACCTCTCCGGTGGGGGCTACCGAGCAGATGGCCGCGTGGCTGGCGGCAGCGCGCCCGGACCTGAGCTTCCCGCAGCAGGCGGGTGAGCAGGCGGACATTCAGGTTGCCTACTGCCCGGAGCGCGTCTTGCCGGGTCAGGTGATGGTTGAGCTGTTTAAAAATGACCGTGTGATAGGCGGTATGACGGCCGTCTGCTCGCAGCGCGCCTGCGATCTGTACAATATCTTTCTCGAAGGTGAGTGCGTGGTCACCAATTCGCGCACCGCTGAAATGTGTAAGCTCACCGAGAACAGCTTCCGCGACGTCAATATTGCCTTCGCTAACGAGCTGTCGTTGATCTGCGCCGAGCAGGATATCAACGTCTGGGAGCTGATCCGTCTCGCCAACCGCCATCCGCGCGTGAACATTCTGCAACCCGGCCCGGGCGTTGGCGGGCACTGCATCGCCGTCGATCCGTGGTTTATCGTGGCGCAAAATCCCGAGCAGGCGCGGTTGATCCGCACCGCGCGCGAAGTGAATGACGGTAAACCGCACTGGGTGCTGGAGCAGGTGCAGCGCCGGGTTGCCGACTGCCTGATGAGCAGCAACAAGCGCGCCAGCGAGCTGAAAATTGCCTGCCTGGGCCTGGCGTTCAAGCCCGATATTGACGACCTGCGTGAAAGCCCGGCCGTTCAGGTAACGAAGCTGATCGCCGACTGGCATCAGGGCAGCACGCTGGTGGTCGAACCTAACGTGCAGCAGCTGCCCGCGAAGCTGCAGCAAAGCGTCACGCTGGTGGCGCTGGATGACGCCCTGCAGCAGGCTGATGTACTGGTGCTGCTGGTCGATCACCGTCAGTTTAAAGCCATCGATCCCGCCAGTGTAAACCAGCCGTGGGTTGTGGATACCAAAGGAGTATGGCGATGAGAGATTCGAGCTGTGAACGGCACGCTTAAACCCCTCCTCTGGGAGAACAGTTTCTTTAACCGGCAGAGTGCGCTGCTGGAGCTGGGCGGTGAGCATCAGCTGGATAGCGTTCAGCTCGACGACTGGCCGCTGGTGCAGGTCAAGGTGCTGGCGCAGCAGAGCGCAGAGCTGGATGCGCTCAGCGCGCTCGGTTTTCGCCTGGTGGAAGGGGAAGCGGACTGCGTGCTGGGCATCACGCCGGTGGATCGCCCAACCGGCGTGCGTATTGCGCGCGCGGAACATATCCCGGCGCTGCGCCAGGCCGCGGAAGAAGCATTCACCTTTAGCCGTTTTCGTGCCCCGTGGTATGCATCCGGCGACAGCGGACGCTTCTATGCGCAGTGGGTGGAAAACGCGGTGCGCGGCACCTTTGATCATCAGTGCCTGTTGGCGGTGGATGAGCAGGGTATTATGCAGGGCTTTGTCTCCCTGCGTGAGCTGGATGACGGCACCGCGCGCATTGGCCTGCTGGCGGTATTACCTGCGGCTCAGGGGCTGGGCATCGGCCAGCGGTTGATGAATGCGGCTAACGACTGGTGCCGCGCACGCCGCCTGACACGACTTCACGTCGCCACGCAGCTGGGCAACCTCGCTGCGCTGCGTCTTTATCTTCGCTGCGGCGGCGTGATTGAACGCACCGCATACTGGTTATACAGGGAAACACCATGATTCCGTTTAATGCGCCGCCGGTGGTGGGAACTGAACTTGAATATATGCAGTCGGCCATGGGCAGCGGCAAGCTGTGCGGCGATGGCGGTTTTACCCGTCGCTGCCAGCAGTGGATGGAGCAGCGCTTCGCCAGTCGTAAAGTGCTGCTCACCCCTTCCTGCACCGCTTCGCTCGAAATGGCAGCGATCCTGATTGATATTCAGCCCGGTGATGAAGTGATCATGCCGAGCTACACCTTTGTTTCGACGGCCAATGCCTTTGTGCTGCGTGGGGCGACCATCGTCTTTGTCGACGTGCGCCCGGATACCATGAATATCGATGAGAGCCTGATTGAGGCGGCGATCACCGATAAGACTAAAGCGATTGTGCCGGTGCACTATGCGGGCGTGGCCTGCGAGATGGACACCATTATGGCGCTGGCGAAAAAGCACCAGCTGTGGGTGGTGGAGGATGCTGCACAGGGAGTCATGTCGACCTATAAAGGTCGCGCGCTTGGCAGCATTGGGCACATCGGCTGCTTCAGCTTTCATGAAACCAAAAACTACACTGCGGGTGGCGAAGGTGGGGCGACGCTGGTCAACGATGCCTCGCTGGTCGAGCGTGCAGAGATTGTTCGCGAGAAAGGCACCAACCGCAGCCAGTTTTTCCGTGGTCAGGTGGATAAGTACACCTGGCGCGATATCGGTTCCAGCTATCTGATGGCCGATTTGCAGGCCGCGTATCTCTGGGCACAGCTGGAGTCGGCAGAGCGCATCAACCAGCAGCGCCTGCGGCTGTGGCAGAACTATCATGATGCCCTGCAGCCCTTAGCGGCACGCGGGCGCATCGAGCTGCCCGTCATCCCGGCAAACTGCGAACACAATGCGCATATGTTTTACCTCAAGCTGCGCGACCAGGATGACCGCAGCGCGCTGATCTCCTGGCTGAAAGAGGCCGAGATCCTCGCGGTCTTCCACTACATTCCGCTGCACAGCTCTCCTGCCGGTCTGCGTTTTGGCCGCTTCCACGGTACCGATCGCGCAACCCAGACCGAGAGTGAGCGCCTGCTGCGCCTGCCGCTGTTCTATAACCTCTCTGATAACAATCAGAAAACGGTGATCGGTTCGCTGCTGAGCTATTTCTCCTGATATGTCACTGGCAAAAGCGTCGGTGTGGACGGCCGTTTCCACACTGGTAAAGATTGCTGCCGGGCTGCTGGTGGTAAAAATGCTGGCAGTGACGTACGGACCTGCGGGCGTTGGGCAGGCGGGTAACTTCCGCCAGCTGATCACCGTGCTTGGCGTGCTGGCGGGGGCCGGAATTTTCAACGGCGTGACCAAATATGTCGCGCAGACTCAGCAGCAGCCAGCAGAACTCCGCGTGGTTCTTGGCACGGCCTCGGCGATGGTGCTCGGATTCTCCCTGCTGCTGGCTGCCGTATTCCTGCTGTTTGCTGCGCCGATAAGCCGGGCGCTGTTTGGCCACGAGCAGTATCAGCAGGTGATCCGCATCGTCGCCTTCCTGCAGATGGGCATCGCCTGGGCTAATCTCGCGCTGGCGATCATGAAAGGCTTCCGCGATGCCGCAGGCAACGCGCTGGCGCTGATTGTCGGCAGCGCGATCGGGGTGGCCGCGTGGTTTGTCTGCTACTGGCTCGGCGGCTATAGCGGCGCGCTGGTGGGTCTGGCCATGGTCCCGGCTCTGGTCGTGGTGCCTGCGGTGTGGCTACTGGCGCGGCGCGGCCATTTGCCGATGCGCTATCTGCTGCCGCAGTGGCGGCCAGAGTATGCGCGCAGCCTGGGTAAGTTTACGCTGATGGCGCTGATCACCGCAGTCACGCTGCCGGTGGCGTGGATGATGATGCGTAACCTGCTGGCGCAGCACGCGGGCTGGGAGCAGGTTGGTTTATGGCAGGGGGTGAGCAGTATTTCGGATGCCTACCTGCAGTTTATTACCGCCTCGTTCAGCGTCTACCTGCTACCTACGCTGGCCCGCCTGCAGACGAAGGCCGAGATTTCGCGTGAGATCCTCAAGTCGCTGCGCTTCGTCCTGCCCGCCGTCGCTGCGGTCAGCTTCAGCGTCTGGCTGCTGCGCGACTTTGCCATCTGGCTGCTGTTCTCCAGCCAGTTCACCGGCATGCGTGACCTGTTTGTCTGGCAGCTGATTGGCGATGTGCTGAAAGTCGGCTGCTACGTATTTGGTTACCTGGTGATCGCCAAAGCGTCACTGCGTTTTTATATTCTTACCGAGGTCAGCCAGTTTGCGCTGCTGACCGGTTTTTCCCGCTGGCTGATCCCGCTGCACGGCGCAGCAGGCGCAGCTCAGGCGTATATGGCGACCTATGTCGCTTACTTTGCACTCTGTGCTGGCGTTTTTATTATCTATCGTAGACGAGTATGACCAGAGTAATTCATCTTTTAGGCTCAGATATTCCGCATCACAACGCGACGGTGCTGGGCTTTTTTAACCAGGTTTTACATGAAGTTGCCCCATCTTCAACGCCGCGTGAGTTTTGGGTGGTGAGCGGGCAGGCCACCCTGGCTGGGCAGTATCCGCAGCTGGCTATTCGCTTGTTCTCAAGCAAGGCGGAGCTGGCGCAGACGACGATAGCTACCGCCAGCCAGCAGCGCAGCACGCGCTTCTTCTGCCACGGGCAGTTCAATCCACGCCTGTGGCTGGCCCTGCTGGCGGGCAAGATCGCACGCCAGCAGTTTTACTGGCATATCTGGGGGGCCGATCTGTATGAAGATGCGGCCAGCCTGAAGTTTCGTCTGTTCTATATGCTGCGGCGCCAGGCGCAAAAACGCGTGGGGCATGTGTTTGCCACCCGTGGCGACATCAATCACTTTCACCAGCGCTGCCCGCGCGTGCCGGCATCGCTGCTCTACTTCCCGACCCGGCTGGCGGATAGCGTGCCGGAAAGCCAGGCTGCTGACGGCCCGCTGACCATCCTGCTCGGTAATTCCGGGGATGCCAGCAATCGTCATATTCAGGCGTTAGAGGAGATCCATCAGCAGTTCGGCAATGGGGTGCAGGTGCTGGTGCCGCTGGGCTACCCGGCCAACAATGACGTCTACATCGGGCGCGTGCGTGCGGCTGCGGATGCGCTTTTTGCGCCGGATCACGTGCAGCTGTTGACGGAAAAGTTGGCGTTCGATAACTATTTACAGCTGCTGTCTCGCTGTCACCTCGGCTATTTTATCTTCGAGCGGCAGCAGGGGATCGGCACGCTGTGTTTGCTGATGCAGGCCAACGTGCCGTTTGTGTTGAACCGCAAAAACCCGTTCTGGCAGGATCTGGCTGAACAGCAGGTGCCAGTGCTGTTCAACGGCGATGCGCTGGATGCGGCCACGGTCGCGGAGGCGCGGCGTCAGTTGCAGAGCCTGGATAAGAGCCGCATCGCCTTTTTCGAGCCGGGCTATCTGGCGGGCTGGCAGCAGGCGCTGCAAACGGTGGAAGGGGAGAGCGCATGACCTTATTAGAGTTTGCCGGTCTGCTGGTCGTGTACCTGTGCTGCGGCGGATTTATCCTGACGCTGACATGGCGTGAGTTCAGGCGCGTGCGCTTCAACTTTAACGTCTTCTTCTCGCTGCTGTTTTTGCTGACCTTCTTCTTTGGTTTTCCGCTGACTTGCCTGCTGGTATTTGGCTTTGACGTGCAGGTGGTGCCGCCAGAGTATCTGTTACAGGCGCTGCTGTCGGCGGGCTGTTTCTATGCCATCTACTATGTCAGCTACAAAACCCGGCTGCGCGCGCGCAGCACGGCTCCTGCACGACAGATATTTACCATCAACCGTATTGAAGCCCACCTGAGCTGGGGGCTGATGGCTCTGGTGGCGCTGGGCACCGTCAGCGTGTTCTTTATGCATAACGGCTTTCTGCTGTTTAAGCTGCACAGTTACAGCCAGATTTTCTCTGCGGATGTCTCCGGCGTGGCGCTCAAGCGCTTCTTCTACTTCTTTATTCCGGCGATGCTGGTGGTTTACTTCCTTAAGCAGGATTTACGCGGCTGGCTGTTCTTCCTCGTTGCCACCGTCGGCTTTGGTCTGCTGACCTACATCATCGTTGGCGGCACGCGCGCCAATATCATCATCGCCTTCGCCCTGTTTCTGTTTATCGGCATTATCCGCGGCTGGATCACGCTGTGGATGCTGGTGCTGGCGGGTGTGGGTGGCATTGTTGGCATGTTCTGGCTGGCGCTTAAGCGCTATAACCTCGACGTTAGCGGTTCGGAGGCGTTCTACACTTTCCTCTATCTGACGCGGGATACCTTCTCCCCCTGGGAGAATCTCGGCCTGCTGCTGCAAAACTACGACAAGATTGATTTTCAGGGGCTGGCCCCAATCTGGCGCGATTTCTATGTGTTTATCCCCAGCTGGCTGTGGCACGGGCGGCCAACAGAAGTGCTTAACAGCGCGAACTACTTTACCTGGGAAGTGCTGGATAACCACTCTGGCCTGGCGATTTCCCCCACGCTGATTGGCTCACTGGTGGTGATGGGCGGTGCGCTGTTTATCCCACTGGGTGCGGTTGCCGTCGGCATGATTATCAAATGGTTTGACTGGCTGTATGACAAAGGCCGCCATGAACCTAATCGCTATAAAGCCGCAATTCTGCAAAGCTTCTGTTTTGGCGCGGTGTTTAACATGATCGTACTGGCGCGTGAGGGGCTGGATGCGTTTGCTTCACGCGTGGTGTTTTTCTGTATTATTTTTGCTGCCTGCGTGGTGGCCGCTAAGCTGCTGTACTGGCTGTTGGATGTGGCCGGATTAGTCCGTCCGCGGTCGGCTAGCCGACCGCTGTCACCACAGCAGTAGCCTTTGTTTTGCTTATGACCTCAAGGAAATCCCGATGAATGCCCCTGTAACCGTGCCGCACTATCAGATTCGCGGCATTACGCTGTCAGGCTTTAGTGATATGGCGCAGTTTGTCGACTACCTCAATCACGACGGTAAGCTGAAAACCGGCACGCTGGTGGCTATCAACGCCGAGAAAGTGCTGACGGCTGAAGCAGATGCGGCAGTGGCTGAGCTGATTGCTGCGGCAGAATATAAGTATGCCGACGGCATCAGTATTGTACGTTCGATCCGCAAGAAGTATCCGCAGGCCGACGTGTCACGTATTGCCGGCGCCGATCTGTGGGAAGCGTTGATGGAGCGCGCCGGGCGCGAAGGTACTCCAGTGTTTCTGATTGGCGGGCGGGAGTCGGTGCTGGCGCAGACTCAGGACCAGCTGCGCCGCCGCTGGAATGTGAATATCGTTGGCGCTCAGGACGGCTTCTTCACCCCCGCCGACCGTGATGCGCTCTTTGCCCGCATTCAGGCCAGCGGCGCAAAGCTGGTGACCGTCGCGATGGGCTCGCCGCGCCAGGAGATCCTGATGCGCGACTGTAAAGCCGTTTACCCGGATGCGCTGTATATGGGAGTAGGCGGCACCTACGACGTGTTTACCGGCCACGTGAAGCGTGCACCAAAGATATGGCAGAAAATGGGTCTGGAGTGGCTTTACCGCCTTCTGTCGCAGCCTTCACGACTTAAGCGCCAGCTGCGGCTGCTGAAATACCTTAAATATCACTGGCGCGGCGATCTTTAATGCCAGAGACATTTTTCTCTAACCCGGCTTTTTAGTGGCTTTTTTGCCACAAAGAGGCAGAAAAACGCTGTGACTTTAGACGGAATGCACAAAGCGTAATCAAACGCGTTTTTTTGTGAAAAAAGCACTGGACAGGTAAGGCTCCCGTCCGTAGTATGCACATCCGCAACGGCGCTACGCGCCCGTAGCTCAGCTGGATAGAGCGCTGCCCTCCGGAGGCAGAGGTCTCAGGTTCGAATCCTGTCGGGCGCACCATGAATTTTGTGCGCAATGAGCGGCGGTGGTAACATTTACCGCGTTAGTCAGTAGTGAAAAGAAGTAAAGAAATCAGGTATGGTGGCTATAGCTCAGTTGGTAGAGCCCTGGATTGTGATTCCAGTTGTCGTGGGTTCGAGTCCCATTAGCCACCCCAGATTTTTAGTAAAGATTTTGTCGTATGCGAAGGTGGCGGAATTGGTAGACGCGCTAGCTTCAGGTGTTAGTGTCTTAACGGACGTGAGGGTTCAAGTCCCTCTCTTCGCACCACAAAATCTGTAGCAAAGAAGTGCCAGCAGTATTCGGCGAGTAGCGCAGCTTGGTAGCGCAACTGGTTTGGGACCAGTGGGTCGGAGGTTCGAATCCTCTCTCGCCGACCAATTTTAAGACCCTGCTGTACTGCGGGGTTTTTGCTTAAAACCTGAAGGTTTGGGCAACGATAAGAAAAGTAGTGGCAAAAAGAAGTATTCGGCGAGTAGCGCAGCTTGGTAGCGCAACTGGTTTGGGACCAGTGGGTCGGAGGTTCGAATCCTCTCTCGCCGACCAATTTAAGAAACCTGCTTGAAAAAGCAGGTTTTTTTTCGTCTGTAGCCAATGAGGATGAGAACCTCCGAAGGAGGTTTGAGCCGAGCGCAGCGAGACAGCGTTGCTTTAGCAACGGCCCGCAGGGCGGCTCGCAGAGCCGCAATCCTCTCTCGCCGACCAATTTAAGAAACCTGCTTGAAAAAGCAGGTTTTTTTTCGTCTGTAGAGATGACCTTCCCCTCCTTTCTTTCCGTGAAGAAGTGCCTGTGCAGCGGACCCGTCCCGATATTATCACTCCACGCATTATCAGTTCGTCTCTGTTCGGAGACATCTAACCACTTGTTTTAAAATGTGTTTACCTGACTTTGCTTTACTTGTCTCTAATCAGCGACGTAGGGAAGAGGGGGATGTGGGTTTTTAACGACACAACCCTGAGCGGTTATAGCAATCTTAAATTTTAAATATCGATAAATCATAGAGATAGAATATTGAGAAGCAGAGAAATACCATTCTGGCACGGCATATGCAATACTATCCCTGTAGATGCTCATTCCACCTCTTATGTTTGCTAACGCTTCATAAACCTGGGAATGATGCAGAGCCACATTACGGTACCTGTTGTCCAGCCAGCCAATATCGCTTACGCCTTATTGGATTTATCGGGCAAAACGTTGAGTCGGGTACCAATCGGTTGTCTTAACCGACCTGATATTCAGACCTGCCAGACGGCAGGTCTTTTTTTTACCGGGTGCCGGTCATCGTTCAGTTTGCAGATATGGCGGGTCAGAATAACTGGCGAAAAACTCGCCGGACAATGAAAACATGTCTCCTATGGATTGTTCTTTTTGTATGTACTCTTAATGGATGTTTGACCCCTCTAAAACCGTTTTTATATACTGTTGAGTCATTTATTACTGATAAATCAATTTACCTGCTGTAAGCCTGATCTGTTGCGGACCTGTGATAATGAATGAGACAGCTGATTCAGAAAGCTGCATTTCCAATTCATATTCATTGCAAGGTTGCAGGGGGTTTAAGAATTTAGCATTGTGGACTTGAAAATGCGTATTGAATCCGTAATTTAATAAAATATCACTAATAAACTCAATGATTAAAGAGGCCGGACAAACAGGATAGCCAGAGAAATGATTCTTGAGTATGTGATGGAATTCATTGATTTTAAATCTAATAAGTAACCTATCCTTTAATTTTTCAACTTCAACTACATTAAACAAATCAGAACCATAACTAAGCTTATCAACTGATGCATTATCGTTAGTGAGTTGTATCTTATTTAGAAAAACATCTGCACGTCCTGATATCTGATCTGAAACTATCTGCGTTGTTCTGACATGTATAAATTCACCAGATGAAATCATCTCTCCTTTGAGAACCACTTTTTCCAGATTCATCGGATTATTAATATCCATATTTTTAATCATTACAGGAATGAAAACGCTATCCGGATGTTTACCCAATACACTTTCTGCTACAAGAGAAGAAAACTGATGAATTCCTTCAATGAGCAGCGCCTCATTTTTTCTAAGGTAGGACATAGAGTAATTTTTTATCAGCAGGCGTCCAGTTGGAAATCCTTCAGTTTGCTCATGGTTTGAGTTTTTAATTTCGCATAGATCCAGAAAAGCCATTAAATGTCCTTAATTAAGCCAAGTGAGTCAGGTAACGCTGCGGTTTGTGTGATCTTCATCACAAAAAATGCTGAGAATAAATTATATAAATTCGCACTTTCATGATTAGAGCAATTGTATGTCTAAAAAAGATAATGCTTCAACATCAAGAGTTTTAGTAGTCGGTGGAACCTCTGAAATAGGTAGGAAGGTAATATCTTCGCTTGCCGGTGATGGCTATTCTATCGATTTTACCTATTTTACCAATGTAGGCTGTAAGGATGAGATCTTAGAAGAAGTTAAGTCCACTAACTCATTTAAAGTGAACCTGACCGATCTGGATGCCGTATCTGATTTTCTTCATGAGATAGCTGAGGTCAATTACGATAGTGTAATCTACTGCCCAGGTGAGAATCCGTGTAAGTTGTGTCACGATCTTGCTCAGGATGATATTGTCAGAATAACAAACCTGAATTTCGTTTCTCCAACCTTGATTTTTAATCATTTAAGTAAAAAAATGGTTGAATCAAAGGAAAAAGATAACCTGTTGGTTTATTTCAGCTCAATATCATCTGGCAAAGCATCAATTGGCGACTCTGTTTACGGCGCAACGAAAATTGCTACTGAAAGATATCTTGCCTCATTGAGTCTCGAACTGGCCAGGTTTAATGTCAGAACATTGTGTATATCACCGGGTTTCGTCGATACGAAAATGATGCATAGCTGTCGTGAAATATCGGGAGCATCATATAACGATATCTTAAGGTCTATACCAGCAAGAAAGATGCTACAAACAACTGACGTGGCGAAGGTTACTAGATTTTTTATAAACAACAAAAATGTTACCACGGGTAATACCATCGTTATTGGGAATGGAGAAAAAGTATTTTGAACATTCAAGAAAGAATCAAAAATGTGTTTAAAAAAGTGATGTATCTCAGTGAAGATACCCACCTGGAGAATGATAAGTCTCTTTTTTTATTCTACGATATGTCTTCTGTTGATTTCATCGATTTTGCGTTTGAAATCAGAAAGGAATTCAGCGTAATTTCAAAGGATGAACATCTCTGGCCTGTTAAAAGTTTAATGGATGACCCTGATTATTACTCATCTGAAAATACATGGACGGATTTGGGTTTGAAAAAAATCAATGAATGCTTATTGCTCAGCGAGGAGTGTCTCATCATGAATAGAAAAATCACCGCGAAGGAATTGATGGAGTACTTCACTATTAACTATATTACCAAAAGGCTAAGTCAGGAGATAAAGTGAGGAAGGTGTATATTAATGGAATAGGAGTTAATGGTGGAAGATATGGTTCGCTGAGTGAGTTGCGGGCTATATTAAATAACAAAGCGACTACTCTGATTAACAAAAATGTATCTTTAACCAGCAGAGATATGATACAGCGCGAAGATCGTGCTGTTTTAAATTCAATAACATTGATGGCCGTGAATGCACTGCATGATTTACTATCACAAAATAGTTATGATGACAGGTCTGACTGGGACATATTTACAGCATGTGATTACGCTTTTGATGATAATTTACTGTGCGATGGTATCGCACATATCAAGGAGCGGGGGAAAGATAATTTTTGGCATTCACTGGCACTGTTTTCCGAAGTCGTTAATCCACTGGAGCTATTAAGAGGGCTCCCGACAAATACCTTATACCACATATCAAAAATTTTGAACAATAACGGAAAGGGATTGCCGGTAGATGCAGGTAATTTAAGTGAATTAGTTTCTTTGAATTTTATCCAGAACAACCGTCCAACGCTTATCGTCAGTGCAGGTGGACAAACCGGAACGAAAGATAGAGTTATTCAACGTAAAAATAAATTAGCAAACAGTTTTATTCAAAATATGACATGGGGAGGGTGTGCTCTGCTTACGGGGGACTACACACCTCAAAGTATTGGCAGCATTCAGGATGTTGTATTAACCAGCGATCAATCTGCAGACTTATCGATATATTTAGACAAATATTTACCTGCTACCGATGATGCCGTTTATTTTATTCCTTTTGGGGAACGATTGCATGAATGGGATGACGATGCGATCGCCAGGAGTTCCCTGAAGAAGATTGATTATGATGTGATTGGATATGCTGGCCGCCCAGATATGTTAACGAAACTTGCATGTTTCATGAACGATGATAATGTTCCGGATCAATCCATAGCTTATTTATCAGGATATGACTCGCAATATGGTTTCGGTTGCGCTGTTATACAAAAAGGAGTATGAAATGAACAAGGCTGAAGCATCCGTTTCTCCTCTGTGTATTAGCGTTTACAGTGCCATAACACCATTAGGAAACTCTATTGATGAGGTCTCTCCTTTTCTGAAGAATAAAGTTTCTGGTTTTTCTGAAATAAATAAATTTCATACTGAAGATTATAAGTGTAAGTTTGCCGGAATTCCCCAGGCGTACAATAGAAATCTCGCATGGCCAGCCAAAAATGAAAGTACCCCCTATGAGGTTCTCTATGCCAGAGATGCGGCCAGTCAATTAATTCGAAAAATTAATATCTTCAATTACTATGATCCGCATGAAGTAGGCTGTATTCTTGGTGTTGAGCAACCTATTTTAGATGTTAATATCTGCAAAGCTGTTCATGATAATTTATCCGGAGATATCACTAAAGAATCTGTATTCACCGCAGCGAGAGACAGTTTCGATGCAAAACTTTTCGAGGCTAGCACTCCCGGAGGCCTTATTAATGAAGTAAAAAAACATATACCATTCTCTGCATTTTCAATCACCTTGCCCGGTGTTTGTGCCGCATCTTTACAAAGTGTATCGATGGCTATAGAGAGTATAGAGTCAGGCACGGCAAGAGCGGTAATATGTGGTGGCATATCTGCTAAGGTCACCCCCTTCGATTTGGCCCTCTTTGAGGGGATGGGAGTCGTCAGTACCGATGTGCGCTTTAACGCCGATGAAATGTCAAGACCATTCGATAAAGACAGGGGCGGATTTGTACTGTCTGAAGGGGCAGTCCTGTTTTTGATTGAGAGAGAGTCCGAAGTCTTAAAGCGGGGCGACAGCCCTTTGCTGCGAATTTGTGGGCATGGGTTTTCGATGAGTGCACAACATATTGTCACACCCCATACTGATGAAACTGAAATGACCTCTGCCATGTTGAGAGCACTGGAGCGATCAAAACTGAATCCTGCAGATATAGATGCCATCAGTGCTCACGGAACATCAACGCAGCAGAATGATTTACATGAAGCTAATGCTATTGCTAAGATTTTTAAACAACATAAGCCGTATGTGACGGCAACGAAGTCCAACCACGGTCATATGATGGCCGCTGCGGGAGCGATGGAAATCCTATGCATCATTTCATATTTGAAGCATGGTTATATTCCCGGTATTGCCAATCTTAATAAGGTGGATAATAATATCCCTGAGATCAATCTGGTAAAAAACACCACTGAATTTAGGCCCAGATATATACTCAAAAATTCGTTTGGGATGGGAGGTGTAGCGTCTTCTGTTATCTTTGAATCTTATATGTGTTAGCCAATGCTATTATACACTCTTAATGGTGATGAAGGTTGTATTTATATTTTCAGGCAGCGCCATAATGGCGTTGTCAGATTGTTGTCTCAGCTATCGTGGCTATATGCACCCGGGTATATATTAAATTCCAGTAAGTTAACGAAAAATAAATATATCTCCTCTATTATTTTACGTGCATTTATCGGAGTGATTAACAAAGTTCAGCGGCGAAGAGGGAAGTGGTCTTTTAGTCATTCAGAAAATGAAACTCTTTGTGCGTATACTGCTACAAAATTAATTAAAAGTATTGGTGTTGATATTGAATGCGTCACTGGCAAACCACGAGAATCAATAATAACCTATCTGGGAAATAGCATTGGTAATAACCTAATAAAAACCACTTTAAATCCCCATGAGATGGCAATCATTGTTATGTCGTGCATGGAAAGTGCTTTTAAAGCACTCTCTTTTTCAATAAAAGAAGATTTTTCTTTAGATTTGTTTGATGTTCTATTGATAACTGAAAATACCTGTCGCCTCAGAATTAAACTCATTAAAAATGAATGCTTTATCGCTAATGTCCATTACGTCCTGAACGACAGGCGGGTCGTTTCTGTGTGCTGTGTCAGAAATACCGATTTAACCTGACCAGCCGGGAGTGATGCAGTAATTGAGTTATCACTTTCACGTCAGGTTGACGATCTGGATCCGACACTGATGCTAATGCGACAGAGTAAAAAAAAACCGGGCAGAGCCCGGTTAGTTGCACCATATAATCATCAGGGATTATTCTTCAGCGTCAGCAGCAGGCCGTCGCGACGCATGCTGGCCGCTTCTTCCGGCTTGTGCTGGCGGTCCAGCGTATCGGCCAGCCAGGCATAGTCAAACGCGTCCGGGCGCTGCGCGAGCGCAGAACGGAAGGCTTCACTGGCCTGTTCCCACTCCCCGTGCTGCATCAGCAGTTGCCCCAGCGTGCTGTACAGCAGCGGCGTGGCGCCGTGCTGCTTAATCTGCTGGCGCAGTGCTTTTTCCAGCTGCTCCGGGTTACCGGTTTTCAGGCGCGGCATCAGCAGCACCAGGCGCTCATCATACTGGCGCTTTAGGCCATCCAGCACGATTTGCTGCGCGGTGTCATGGTCGTCACAGACGATCAGGTGATCGGCCATGGCGACCTGCAATGCAGTTTCATGACGCGTTTTACGGCTCTGATTCTGCCACCAGCGCTTCAGGCCATCGCTGCCCTGATCGGCCATTGCCTGGCTCATCAGGCCCAGCCACGCCTGCTGCTGTAGCGCAACACGATGAGTTTCATCACCAACCTGCACTTTCTCCATCGCTGGCAGAATATCTAACAGCGCGCTCCATGCCTGAGTTCGCACGTAAGCCTGCTCGGCCAGGCGCAGCACTTCAGGATGACGCGGGGCAATCTCCAGCAGGCGGTCAACGCCGTGACGGGCGGCGTGATCTTCATTGCGCGCCAGCTGGATGCGCACGCGGGTGATCTCAACCGGCAGCGGATCGCCGTCGTTAAGCTCGGTGGCACGTTCCAGATGCTGATTGGCACGGATTTCGTCGCCGCGCTGCTGGGCAGCCTCAGCGGCCAGCAGATAGTTGACCATCGGCTGCTCAGCGTGATCGGCATGGCGCGATAGCAGTTTTTCCACCTGCTGATAATCACCTTCCGCCAGCTTGACCAGCGCGGCATTGGTCTGCTTGCGGGCGCTGCGGCGTTTACGACCGGTGAACCAGCCACGGGTGCGGGCACCGGTGCGGAAAATGCGGCGCAGCAGCCATTCGATAGCGAGGATCGCCAGCAGCGCCAGCACCAGCATAATCACCAGGCCAGTCACGCTGGTTTCAATATTCCAGTTATCGGTCTGGATCAGCACATAGCCCTGATGGCCCGCTATCATTGGGCCAATCACCACGCCAGCGATTAACAGCAGGAAAAGAAGGAGAACTTTTAACATGGTTATTCTCCCTGCTGCGCGGGTTTAGCGGCATTCACAGAAGGTTGTGCCAACAGGTTACGTACGCGGGTCTGCATCAATTTATCCAGCAGTGGCTGGCTTTCCAGCGCGTCCGGCACGTCCATCGACACGCTCTGCTGGCTCAGTTCATCGAGCTGGCTGAGAAACGCCTTGGTGCTGGCATCGTTAGTATCGAACCAGGCGCGCACCCAGGCGGAAACGGTATCGATCGACTGCTTATAGATTTCGTCCTGATGGCGCGGTACGGCCTGGGCGGCAATCAACAGGCGCGAACGGATATTTTCACGCAGATAAACGTCCTGATTCGGTGCCAGCAGCGGCTCAGCGGTGGCATCGCGGCGGCGGATGGTGATGAAATCATCCATAAAGTTATGCCAGCTTTTCACCAGGTTCTGGCGCCATTCACGCAGGGATGAAGAGAGTTCGCCGCTGTCGGCATCCATTGGCTCATCATCGCTGTTGTTGTCGGCAAGGCGCAGATTATCCACGCCGTTAGACAGCTGGTTCAGCTTAAGGATGATGCCGTCATAGTCGACCTGGCTGAGGGTGGAAAGCGTGCTGATATCCTGCGCCAGGGCGCGACGTGCGTCGATCAGGCTGGGATCGTTCATATCGGCCAGGCTGGCGTCGGCGCTCTTCAGCAGCGCGGCGGCGGTGGTGACATCCTGATCGCTCCACAGCTTACGCCCGGCCATTTTCACCAGATAATCAGACTGGGCCAGCAGCCAGGTTTGTGCATCGCTGCCGGAAATCGTCGCAACCTTCTCTTTCAGTTCGTCGAGCTGCTGGCTCATCGCCGTTTGCTGCTGACGCGCTGTATCCAGTGCGCTGGTCTGCGTTGCCAGCTGCTGAACCAGTGACTGCCGGTCGCTGACCGACTGCTGCTGCAGTTCAGAGAGCTGTGCGGCCAGTGCCTGGCTGGCAGCGGCCTGCTGTTGAGCCTGATGCTTCCCATACATATAGAGGCCACCGCCCACTGCCAGCGCAATCGCGATAGCGACAATGCTGAGCACGGTGGCGCTATTTTTCGCTTTACGCGCTGGCGTAGATTCAGGTGTTGAGGTTTCAACCGCTGGGGTGGTCTCTTCAACCATGGCGGAGGAATCTTTGTGTTCCGTCATAATGGCTCATCCCATATTAAGTGCGCGTAGTAACGCGTCATTATCGGCACCCCCGGCGACACAGATGTTCGCCCAGCCCAGTTCCCTGGCCAGGGTAGCCAAACGTTCACTGACGACAACAAGCCGACAGTGCAGAAGCCATTCATCCCGATCGACCTCGGGGAATAGCGAGTAAAGCTGTTGCAGCATCTCTCCGCTGGTGACCACCAGGGTGTCTATTCCCTGATTGCGCCATCGCCGGCCCTGCTCCGCGCCGTGGTAATACTTTGCACACCGTTGATAGCACTCAATAAACTCTACCTGAGCGCCACGGTTAAGCAAAGTTTCCGCCAGTAATTCACGCCCGCCGTTGCCGCGCAGAATCAACGCCCGCTTGCCAGCGACCGCCTGCAGCGCGGGAAGCTGAATCAGAATTTCACTGGTTTCCTGCTCGTGCGGCCAGACTACGTCGTAACCGCTAACGGCATGCAGCGCCAGCGCGGTGCTGCGGCCTATAGCATAATAGTTCAGGCTGGCGGGCCATGTTGCTCCGGCGCGCAGTAACGCCGGCTGAGCATAGTGAATGGCGTGCTGTGAGAGAATAAACACCAGATCCCCTTCCTGCAATGCGCTCAGGCGTGCGGGCAGAAGATCCAGCTGAGTTCCGGGGGTAAATTCAATCAGCGGAAAGGCCCAGGCAACCTGGCCGCGTGCGCACAAACGGCTGACCAGCTCATCTGCGGCAGGTGACGGACGGGTTACCAGGATACTCATGTTGGTGGATTTCCCTGATAAACCTCGGCGAGAATTTCGCGCGCGCCGTTATCCAGCAGCTCTTCCGCCAGCGAAATGCCCATTTTCTCGGCATCCGCACGCGGGCCACGGCGTTCACCGCTGACCATTTGACTGCCGTCCGGTGAACCCACCAGACCGCGCAGCCACAGCTGCTCACCTTCCAGCAGCGCGAAGCTGCCGATAGGCACCTGACAGCCACCTTCCAGCCGGGTGTTCATCGCACGTTCAGCCAGCACGCGGCAGGCCGTGTCTGCATCATTCAGCGCTGCCAGTAGCCCGATGGTATAAGCGTCATCAAGGCGGCACTCAATGCCCACCGCGCCCTGGCCAACGGCAGGAAGCGACTCCTCAGCGGGCATGATCTGGCGAATGCGATCGCCAAGGCCCAGGCGCTTTAATCCGGCCACGGCCAAAATAATCGCGTCATACTCTCCGGCATCCAGCTTGCCTAAGCGGGTACCAACGTTACCCCGCAGCGAGCGGATCACCAGATCCGGGCGGCGTGCGCTGAGCTGGCACTGACGGCGCAGGCTGGAGGTGCCGACAATGGCACCCTGCGGCAGCGCGTCAACCGAATCATAATGATGGGAAACAAACGCATCGTGCGGATCTTCACGTTCGCAGATCGTCACCAGCCCCAAACCTTCAGGAAAGGCGACCGGGACATCTTTCATTGAGTGCACGGCAATATCAGCGCGGCCTTCCAGCATCGCCTGTTCCAGCTCTTTGACGAACAGACCCTTGCCGCCTACCTTCGCCAGTGGCGTGTCGAGGATCACATCCCCCTTGGTGACCATCGGCACCAGTTCGACGCGCAGTCCCGGGTGGCTGATGATTAAACGCTGCTGTACGTACTCCGCCTGCCATAAGGCCAGCGGACTTTGCCTGGTGGCAATTCTTAAAATTTTGTCTAACATGCTTGATACCGTTTTGATCGTTCACTGATTATCCTATCATTGAACCGGGAAGGCTGTCAGTTAAACGGCGGCACACGGACGTATTGCAGTAGGTTGAACGCAAAATGTGCTAAACTGTTAAGTAGCGCAACTTTCTTTACGGTCAATCTGCCAGGTGTTAGATTGATCACGTTTCCAGCAAAAATCTGCACGACTATTTTTAAAGCAAACGGCAGATTTCGGAAACCGAACTTTTATATACCCTTTTCAGTCCATAAGGGTGTAAGCACTGGGACAATCAGGCGAGACGTCTTGTACCTCTACATTGAGACACTGAAACAGAGACTGGATGCCATTAACCAGCTGCGCGTTGACCGCGCACTGGCCGCTATGGGACCTGCATTCCAACAGGTTTACAGTCTGCTGCCGACCTTATTACATTGTCATCATCCGCTGATGCCGGGTTACCTTGAAGGTAACGTTCCACATGGCATCAGCTTCTACTCGCCTGATGAAAGCCAGATTAGCTATCTTAATGATTTGGAAGATAAATCCGGATCTCTTGCCGCCATTCCCGCCGCGGGTGAAATGCCGATTACCGGTGTTTACTCCATGGGCAGCACCTCCTCTATCGGCCAAAACTACACCTCTGACCTCGATATCTGGGTCTGCCATCAGTCGTGGCTGGATAATGACGAGCGCCTCAGCCTGCAGAAAAAATGCACCCTGCTGCAGAAGTGGTGCGCCTCAATGGGGGTGGAAGCCAGCTTCTTCCTGATTGATGAAAACCGTTTCCGTCATAATGAGAGCGGTAACCTGGGTGGAGAAGACTGTGGTTCAACCCAGCACATTCTGCTGCTTGATGAGTTCTATCGCACCGCCGTGCGCATGGCGGGCAAACGAATTCTGTGGAATATGGTGCCGCGTGAAGAGGAAGAGCATTACGACGACTATGTGATGTCGTTGTATCAGCAGGGTGTGCTGACGCCCAACGAGTGGCTCGACCTCGGTGGCCTCGGCACGCTGTCGGCGGAAGAGTATTTCGGCGCCAGCCTGTGGCAGCTGTATAAAAGTATCGACTCGCCGTACAAAGCCGTGTTGAAAACCCTGCTGCTGGAAGCCTATTCATGGGAATATCCGGCCACCCGCCTGCTGGCAATGGATATCAAACAGCGCCTGCACGATGGAGAAATCGTCTGCTACGGGCTGGATCCTTACTGCATGATGCTGGAGCGGGTAACGCACTATCTGACCAGCATTGACGACCACGCACGCCTTGATTTGGTGCGCCGCTGTTTCTATCTGAAAGTGTGTGAGAAGCTCTCACTCGCGACAGAGGATGCCGGCTGGCGCCGCGAGATCCTCAGCCAGCAGGTAAAAGAGTGGGGCTGGGACAGCGCACGTCTGGCGATGCTCGACAGCCGGGCCGACTGGAAAATCGGCCAGGTACGCGAAGCGCACAACGAGCTGTTAGACGCGATGATGCAGAGCTATCGCAACCTGATCCGCTTTGCGCGGCGCAACAATTTAAGCGTGAGTGCCAGCCCGCAGGATATTGGCGTACTGACGCGTAAACTGTATGCCGCGTTCGAAGCGCTGCCGGGGAAAGTCACGTTACTGAACCCGCAGATCTCCCCGGATCTCTCTGAGCAGCACCTGACCTTTATTCACGTGCCTAACGGCCGCGCCAATCGTGCAGGCTGGTATCTGTACAACCAGTCGCCGGATATGAGCTCGATCATCAGCCATCAGCCGCTGGAATATAACCGCTATCTCAATAAGCTGGTGGCGTGGGCATGGTTCAACGGATTGCTGACCAGCAAAACAAGGCTGCATATTAAAGGCAATGAGATTTGCGACCTGGCGCGTCTGCAGGAGCTGGTGGCCGATGTGTCACACCATTTCCCGCTGCGCCTGCCTTCTCCGACGCCCAAAGCGCTCTACAGCCCCTGCGAAATTCGCCATCTGGCCATTATCGTCAATCTCGAATATGACCCGACGGCCGCGTTCCGCAATCAGGTGGTTCACTTTGATTTCCGCAAGCTGGACGTGTTCAGCTTTGGCCAGCAGCAGCAGTGCCTGATTGGCAGCATCGATCTGCTGTACCGCAACTCGTGGAATGAAGTGCGTACCCTGCATTTCAACGGCGAGCAGTCGATGATCGAAGCGCTGAAAACCATCCTCGGCAAAATGCATCAGGACGCCTCACCGCCGGACAATGTTGAGGTGTTCTGCTACAGCCAGCATCTGCGCGGACTGATCCGTACCCGCGTGCAGCAGCTGGTGTCCGAGTGTGTTGAACTGCGTCTCTCCAGTACCCGCCATGAGCCGGGCCGTTTTAAAGCGCTGCGCGTGGCGGGCCAGACGTGGGGGCTGTTCTTTGAGCGCCTCAGCGTGTCAGTACAGAAGCTGGAAAATGCCGTGGAGTTCTACGGTGCTATCTCCAATAACAAGCTGCACGGCCTGTCGCTGAAGGTGGAAACTGACCAGGCGCGCTTACCGGCAGTGGTGAACGGCTACGCCAGCGAAGGGATTATCCAGTTCTTCTTTGAAGACACGCGCGACGATCGCGGCTTCAATATCTATATCCTCGACGAAACTAACCGCGTTGAGGTTTATCACCATTGCGAAGGCAGTAAAGAGGAGCTGGTGCGCGACGTCAGCCGCTTCTACTCCTCTTCACACGATCGCTTCACCTACGGTTCCAGCTTTATCAACTTCAATCTGCCGCAGTTCTACCAGATTGTGCCGCTTGAAGATCGCTTCCAGGTGATCCCGTTTCGCAGTCAGACTCTGACCCAGCTGTGCGCCACGCTACCGGAAAGCGGCTCCAGCGAAGATTACGCCCAGCGCTATCAGATGCATTAATAGCGTCACGGCGGCTTCTGCTGCGCGATTCGCTTTTCCTGTTGCTTTTCGAACTTCACCTGCGATGATAGACAGCAACAGGTATCTTTCACGAGCAGAAAAGAATGAAGAAAACGATTTGCCAGCTGGCACTGTTACTGACTGTCGTCAGCCTGGCGGGATGCGGGCTAAAAGGGCCGCTCTATTTCCCAAAGGATGAGCAGCCGAAGTCACAGGTGACCCAACCGGTCCAAACCACGCCATCAACGACGCCATCCACCGATACCGGGCAAACGCCTGCAAGCGGCGGGACGAGTGTGCAACCGGCTCAGTAACCCATGACGCACCCGGCGGAGCAGAAAATGCAGTTCTCAAAAATGCACGGCCTTGGCAACGACTTTATGGTTGTGGATGCCGTCACGCAAAACGTCTATTTCTCTCCAGAGCTGATCCGCCGCCTGGCCGATCGTCATCTGGGGATCGGCTTTGATCAGTTGCTGATCGTCGAACCGCCTTACGATCCCGATCTCGATTTTCACTACCGTATCTTCAACGCCGACGGCAGTGAAGTAGCGCAGTGCGGCAATGGCGCCCGCTGTTTTGCCCGCTTTGTGCGCCTGAAAGGGCTGACCAATAAAAGCGATATTCGCGTCAGTACGCAAAATGGCCGCATGGTGCTGAGCGTCAACCAGGATGAACTGGTGTGCGTGAATATGGGCGAGCCGAATTTTGAGCCGCAGCAGGTGCCGTTCCGCGCCAACAAAGCTGAATCAATCTATCTGATGCGCGCCGCTGAGCAAACGGTGATGTGCGGCGTAGTGTCGATGGGTAATCCTCACTGCGTGCTGCAGGTTGAAAGCATTCAGACCGCCACGGTCGAGGTCCTCGGACCGGTGCTGGAAAGCCACGAGCGCTTCCCGGAGCGCGTTAACGTCGGCTTTATGGAAGTGGTCAGCCGTGAACACATTCGCCTGCGCGTCTATGAACGCGGCGCGGGAGAAACCCAGGCCTGCGGCAGCGGCGCCTGTGCGGCGGTGGCGGTGGGAATTCAGCAGGCGCTGCTGAGCGATAAAGTGCGGGTCGACCTGCCTGGCGGCACGTTGCACATTGCCTGGAAAGGTCCGGGGCATCCGCTGTACATGACCGGGCCAGCCACTCACGTTTACGACGGGTTTATTCATCTATGAAATATGTCGGGGAGCCACAGCAGGAAGAGAGCGAACTTCTGCTGGACGATCGCGCCGTCAGCGATTTTCTGCTGCAAAATCCAGACTTCTTTATTCGCAATGCGCGCCAGGTTGAACAGATGCTGGTACCGCACCCGGTCCGCGGCACCGTGTCGCTGGTCGAGTGGCAGCTGGCGCGCCAGCGCAACCATATCCAGCAGCTGGAAGAAGAGATTACGCTGCTGATGGAGCAGGCGAGCGCCAACCAGCAGCTGTTCGATCGGCTGTTTGCGCTGCAGGCGCAGTTGGCTTCGGCCCCGAGCCTGCATGAGATGCTGAATCGTCTGCACCGCTGGGCGCGTGAATTTGGGCTGGCCGGGGCGAACATCCGCCTGTTCAGCGAGAAATGGCATATCGGTGCGCCATCCGATTTCACCCAGCTGGCGTTGCCGCGTCAGGCTTTCGAATCCGTGCGCATTCAGCGTCTTGGCAAGCAGAATCACTATCTCGGCAGCCTCAACGGCCCTGAACTGCTGCTGCTGTTACCGCAGGCGAAAGCCATCGGTTCAGTCGCCATGTCGCTGCTGGGCGAAGAGGGCGACCTCGGCGTGTTGATCTTCAGCAGCCGCGACAGCCAGCACTATCAGTCCGGGATGGGTACCGTCCTGCTCCAGCACCTGGCGCTAATGCTGCCGCAGCTGCTGTCGCGCTGGATTGAGCGCGTGTGAGCAGCGAATCGCCTCTGCAACCTGCCGTAGAGGGCTTCCTGCGTTACCTGAAGGTTGAGCGCCAGCTCAGCCCGCTGACCCAGATCAACTACCAGCGCCAGCTGACGGCAGTGATCGCCCTGCTGGACGAACTCAAGGTCAGCGACTGGCCGCGCCTCGATGCCGCGCTGGTACGTTCGCTGGCTGCACGCAGCAGCCGCAGCGGACTGAAACCCGCCAGCCTGGCGCTGCGCCTCTCTGCGCTGCGCAGTTTTCTTGACTGGCTGATTAGCCAGGGCGTGATTAAAGCGAACCCGGCGAAAGGGGTGGCGACGCCGCGTGCGCCGCGCCACCTGCCGAAAAATATTGATGTCGATGAAGTGGATCGCCTGCTGGAGATCGACCTTAACGATCCGCTGGCGGTGCGTGACAGGGCGATGCTGGAAGTGATGTACGGCGCAGGGCTGCGTCTGTCTGAACTGGTCGGTATCGACCTCGGTCATCTCGACCTCGCGACGGGTGAAGTCTGGGTGATGGGTAAAGGCAGCAAAGAGCGCCGCCTGCCGATTGGCCGCACGGCGGTGCTGTGGCTTGAACACTGGCTGGCGCTGCGCGAGCTGTTTGCACCCGAAGATAACGCGCTGTTCCTGGCGAAACAGGGCCGGCGTATCTCGGCGCGCAATGTACAGAAGCGCTTTGCCGAATGGGGCGTGAAGCAGGGGCTGTCGGGCCACGTACATCCGCACAAACTGCGCCACTCTTTTGCCACGCATATGCTGGAATCCAGCGGAGATTTGCGTGCGGTGCAGGAGCTGCTGGGTCATGCCAACCTGACCACCACCCAGATCTATACTCATCTCGACTTTCAACACCTGGCGTCGGTTTACGATGCTGCTCATCCCCGTGCGAAACGAGGAAAATCCTGATGCACTTTTACCGACCACTGCGCCCGATTGCGGCGATGACCTTCGATCTCGACGATACCCTGTATGACAACTCACCGGTGATCCGTCGTACCACTAAAGAGTCCCACGCTGCGCTGCAGGCGCATCATCCTTTACTGAAGGATTACAGCGTTGAACAGTATCAGCAGGTGCGCGATCGCCTGCTGGCCGCCGAGCCGGAAATCTATCATGACGTTAGCGAATGGCGCCGCCGTGCGGTTGAGCAGGCGATGCTGGATGTCGGTATTGCTGCGACCCAGGCCGCCAGCGGCTCGCGCGAGGTGATGGACGTGTTCGCCCACTGGCGCAGCCAGATCGACATTCCTGAAGAGACGCACCAGACGCTGACCGCGCTGGCCAAACGCATTCCGCTGGTGGCGATCACCAACGGTAACGCTGAACCGCATCTGTGCGGGCTGGATCACTACTTCCAGTTTGTGCTGCGTGCCGGTCCGGACGGGCGTGCTAAACCGTATCAGGATATGTATCAAACGGCGGCTGAAAAGCTGAATCTGCGTCCTGAGCAGATCCTGCATATCGGTGACGATCTCACCACCGATGTTGCCGGTGCGGTTCGCTGCGGGATGCAGGCGTGCTGGATTAACCTGCGTGAAGGGAATCTGATGCATATCGACGATACCCGCCTGCTTCCCACGCTGGAAATTTCGCAGTTGGCTTCTTTAACTGCGCTTGTATAATAAGCGGGTTATACCCGTCATACTTCAAGCTGCAGGTGCGTTGACTGCGCCTCGCTCACCCCAGTCACATAGTTTTCTATGTTCCTGGGGATTCACAGGCTTGCCGCCTTCCTGCAACTCGAATTATTTAGGGTATTCATATCCAGTGGGTGGCCTGACGCCGCCCCCGATCTCCGACGGTGCCTATGGACGTTTCTGACCTGCTCGACAGCTTGAATGATAAACAACGCGAAGCCGTAGCCGCCCCGCGCAGCAACCTGCTGGTGCTGGCCGGTGCCGGCAGTGGTAAAACCCGCGTGCTGGTGCATCGCATTGCCTGGCTGATGGCGGTTGAAAACTGTTCTCCGTATTCGATCATGGCCGTCACCTTCACCAATAAAGCGGCGGCGGAGATGCGCCACCGCATCGAGCAGCTGATCGGCACCAGTCAGGGCGGCATGTGGATCGGGACCTTCCACGGCCTGGCGCACCGCCTGCTGCGTGCGCACCACCTCGATGCTAACCTGCCGCAGGATTTTCAGATCCTCGACAGTGAAGACCAGCTGCGCCTGCTTAAGCGCCTGATCAAGGCGATGAACCTTGATGAGAAGCAGTGGCCGGCCCGCCAGGGGATGTGGTACATCAACGGCAAAAAAGATGAAGGGCTGCGGCCGAAACATATTGAGAGCTACGGCAACCCGATTGAGCAGACCTGGCTGAGGATCTACCAGGCCTATCAGGAAGCCTGCGATCGCGCCGGGCTGGTGGACTTCGCCGAGCTGCTGCTGCGTGCACACGAGCTGTGGCTGAACAAGCCGCATATCCTTAATCACTACCGCGAGCGCTTCACCAATATTCTGGTGGACGAGTTCCAGGATACCAATAACATCCAGTACGCCTGGATCCGCATGCTGGCGGGCGACAGCGGCAAAGTAATTATCGTCGGCGATGATGACCAGTCAATCTACGGCTGGCGCGGGGCGCAGGTGGAAAATATCCAGCGTTTCCTCAACGATTTTCCCGGCGCGGAAACTATCCGTCTTGAGCAGAACTACCGCTCGACCAACAACATCCTTAAAGCCGCCAACACCCTGATCGCTAACAACAACGGGCGCCTGGGTAAAGAGCTGTGGACCGAAGACAGCGACGGTGAACCGATCGCCATCTACTGCGCGTTTAACGAGCTGGACGAAGCGCGCTTTGTGGTAAACCGCATTAAGGTGTGGATGGAGAACGGCGGCGCGCTGAACGACTGTGCCATTCTCTACCGCAGTAACGCCCAGTCGCGCGTGCTGGAAGAGGCGCTGCTGCAAACCAGCCTGCCTTACCGGATTTACGGCGGGATGCGCTTCTTCGAACGGCAGGAGATCAAAGATGCGCTGGCCTATCTGCGTCTGATCTCTAACCGCAACGATGACGCGGCATTTGAGCGCGTGGTGAATACGCCAACGCGCGGTATTGGCGACCGCACGCTGGATGTGGTGCGCCAGACTTCGCGCGAGCGCCAGCTGACGCTGTGGCAGGCTACGCGTGCGCTATTGCAGGAGAAAGCGCTGGCCGGGCGTGCTGCCTCCGCGCTGCAGCGCTTTACCGAACTGGTCGACTCGCTGGCGCAGGAAACGGTTGAGATGCCGCTGCACGTACAGACCGACCGGGTAATCAAAGACTCCGGCCTGTGGATCATGTACGAGCAGGAGAAAGGTGAGAAGGGCCAGGCGCGTATTGAGAACCTTGAAGAGCTGGTAAACGCCACGCGCCAGTATGCCTATCAGGATGAAGATGAAGATCTAATGCCGCTTCAGGCGTTCCTGTCCCATGCCGCGCTGGAAGCGGGTGAAGGCCAGGCTGACAAATGGCAGGATGCGGTGCAGCTGATGACCCTCCATTCGGCCAAAGGGCTGGAGTTTATGCAGGTGTTTATCGTCGGCATGGAAGAGGGGATGTTCCCGAGCCAGATGTCGCTGGATGAGGGCGGGCGGCTGGAGGAAGAGCGTCGTCTGGCCTACGTTGGCGTGACGCGTGCCATGCAAAAGCTGACCCTGACCTATGCGGAAACCCGACGTTTGTATGGCAAAGAGGTGTATCACCGTCCGTCGCGCTTTATCGGCGAGCTGCCGGAAGAGTGCATCGAGGAGGTTCGCCTGCGCGCCAGCGTTACCCGCCCGGTGAATCATCAGCGCATGGGCACGCCGGTAGCACAAAACGACAGTGGCTTTGCCCTTGGTCAGCGCGTGCGCCACGCCAAGTTTGGTGAAGGGACTATCGTCAATCTGGAAGGCAGCGGCGAACACAGTCGTCTGCAGGTCGCGTTCCAGGGGCAGGGCATAAAGTGGCTGGTTGCGGCCTACGCGAAACTGGAAACAGTCTGATACTTTACGGGCGCGTGGCCTGCTTGACGGCTTTTTCGTCTCAGCGTAACATGCGCCCACCATTACCCTTAGAGGACACCCGCCTTGGACACACCCAGTACATACTGGCTCATTGACCTGCTCACCAGGTACAACTCCTAAGGCTATCCTCCTTTGCCGATAGCCTTCGTGGTTGTTGGCGACCCCCGTATATCGTCGCACTGAGTCAGTTTTGCTCGCTGACTGAAACGCTTGTTTCCCGTGTTCAACGCTTTGTCCCATTTGTTGTTACGAATTGGGAGTACAGCTATGCTGAGCGCATTTAAACTGCATCAAAACCGTCTGACCCGCCTTGAACTGGATGATGCTGATGCCAGTGAAGAGCTGACGGGGTCCGTTTGGGTCGACCTGATTGAACCCGAAGAAACCGAGCGTGACCGTGTGCAGACCGAACTGGGTCAGAGCCTTGCGACACGTCCGGAACTGGAAGATATCGAAGCCTCGGCGCGTTTCTTCGAAGACGAAGATGGCCTGCATATCCACTCCTTTTTCTTCTATGAGGATGCGGACGATCACGCGGGTAACTCCACCGTGGCGTTCACCATCCGCGAAGGGCGACTCTATACGCTGCGCGAGCGTGAGCTGCCGGCGTTCCGTCTCTACCGCATGCGCGCCCGCAATCAGACGCTAATCGACGGCAATGCCTTCGAGCTGCTGCTTGACCTGTTTGAAACCAAGATCGAACAGCTGGCGGATGAGATTGAAAATATCTACAGCGACCTGGAAAAGTTGAGCCGCGTGATTATGGAAGGGCAGCAGGGTGATGCCTTCGACGAAGCGCTGTCGACGCTGGCGGAGCTGGAAGATATTGGCTGGAAAGTGCGCCTGTGTCTGATGGATACCCAGCGCGCGCTTAACTTCTTGGTGCGCAAGGCCCGCCTGCCGGGTAACCAGCTGGAGCAGGCGCGCGAGATCCTGCGCGATATCGAATCCCTGCTGCCGCACAACGAGTCGCTGTTCCAGAAGGTCAACTTCCTGATGCAGGCGGCAATGGGCTTTATCAATATTGAGCAGAACCGCATTATCAAGATCTTCTCGGTGGTTTCGGTGGTATTCCTGCCGCCAACGCTGGTGGCTTCCAGCTACGGGATGAACTTTGAATTTATGCCGGAGCTGAAGTGGAGCTTTGGCTATCCAGGGGCGATTACCCTGATGATCCTGGCGGGGCTGGCACCTTACGCCTACTTTAAGCGTAAAAACTGGCTGTAAGATAAGAGTAAAAACCCCGCGTTCAGCGGGGTTTGCTTACGTAGACAATTACTGGCAGCTTGAACGACCGGTTTTATTGTTAACTGCACCGTTGCTGATGAGCAGCTGTGCCACATCATAAAAACCTTTCTCACAGGCCACGCTCAGCGAGCTGGTTTCATTACCGGTAGTGCTGTTTTTCACCACCACATTCAAATCGGGTTTGAACTGCAGCGCCCATTTTACAAAGTCGTAGCGGCCATCCACAGCGCCGACGAGGAATAATGTCTCCCCGTCTGATTCACGCGCATTCCAGTCGGTCTCTTTTTTTAACTTCTCGTAGAGATAGCTAATCACTTCGACGTGGCCCCCCATCACGGCAGACTTCAACGCGTTGTACACATCGGCGCGGTCAGTGGCGCGAATATCGGCCCCTTTATCCACTAAATAGTGAACAATGTCGCTATAACCAATGAAGGCCGCCCAGCCCAACGCGGTTTGCCCCTGTGATGCCTCGTCTTTAGCTTCAAAATTCTGACCCGCTTCGACCCGTTTTTTAATCTCGGCCAGATTCCCCTGCTTCACCGCATCAAACCACGCTGCATCCGGTCCGACAGAGGGCTTGTCATAGAAGGTGCGGTGCTGAAGAAGGTTAGGGTTAGCAATAAGGTACATTTCGTTAAAGCTGAGACGAAACTTTGAGTAATCAACCTGCATCAGCGGGTCGCTGTCGGCCGATACTGCGGTTGCCGATGCGCCTATCAGGGTGAGCATCACCATAATTCTTTTCAACATGTCCTTTCTTCCTTGTTAACTCATTATCAGTAAATAGCAGCACGACTCAGCTCATTAGCCTCGCGCTGAGGTTAAGGCTGACGAGGTTTCTCATCAGACGCGGCATTTTGCCACGGTTAGGGATGGTTTATGCGGCGGGACGATGAATACAAGACGGGTCCTGGGCTGGCGCATCCCGGCGGTAACGCGTACTCTTTAACCTCTTCTTTCAATAGATAAAGTTTTACTCTATGGAACGCATTTCCCTGCACGGGCAGTGGGCGATTCTGCTTGGCGTCTCGCTGTTACTCGGTTTTATACTCCAGACTTTTCACGTACCGGCGGCGCTGCTGCTTGGCCCGATGATTGTCGGCGTGGTAATGGGGCTATGTGGTGCAACCATCCGCATTGATAAACGTATTTTCGTGCTGTGCCAGGCGGTACTGGGCTGCATGATCGCTCAGAGCCTGTCGCCATCTATCCTGCAACCGCTGATTGCCGACTGGCCGATAGTGCTGGCGGTATTGATCCTGACGCTGGCGGCCAGTGCGCTCTCCGGGTTTTTACTGGTGCGCTTTAGTAGCCTGCCGGGGCCGACCGGGGCGTGGGGATCCTCCCCTGGCGGGGCATCCGCCATGGTGGCGATGGCAGGGGACTTTGGGGCTGATACCCGGCTGGTGGCATTTATGCAGTATCTGCGGGTACTGTTTGTCGCTACCGCTGCCGCCATTGTGGCGCGTATCGGCTTAGGCGACAGCGCACATGCGGCCGATACTGACTGGTTTCCCGCACTTGGCTCGCCGTTTGCCGCCACGATTGGCGTGATGCTGCTGGGCGCATTTCTCGGGCAAAAGTTTCGCATCCCTTCCGGCGCACTGCTGCTCCCGGCGATTATTGGCGCGACATTGCACTCCAGTGGAACGCTGAGTTTGCAGGTGCCGGAGTGGCTGCTGGCGCTGGCCTATGCGCTGATTGGCTGGACCGTCGGGCTGCGTTTTACCCGCCCGGTATTCCTGCTGGCGTTGCGCACGCTGCCGCAGATGGTGATATCGATAATTGGTCTGATGCTGCTGTGTGGCGCGATGGCATGGATGCTGACCAAAACGCTGCATGTCGATATGCTCACGGCCTATCTGGCAACCAGCCCCGGCGGGTTGGATACCGTGGCGATCATTGCGGCCGGCAGCCGGGTGGATATGGCGTTTGTGATGGCGATGCAGACGCTGCGCCTGTTTACCATTCTGTTCACCGGCCCGGCGCTGGCACGTTTTCTCTCGCGCTATGCGCGCAGCTGACTCAGCCAATCATATAGGTGGCCGTGGCGCTGGCGATATGCAGGCCCGCATCGTTATGCAGTTCGACGCGCGCCACCGACACTTTATTACCGCCGCGCAGCAGGCTGCTGCTGGCGATAAAGCGCTCACCGCGCCCCGGACGCAGGTAATCCACCCGTAAATCGATGGTGCCCATGCGCGATAATCGCTGGCGCAGCTCCTCTTCGGTAATACTCTCCTGGCGGGTCAGCGCGCTGGTGACGCACACCAGCCCGGCGGCGACATCCAGCACCGATGCAATCACCCCGCCGTGCAGGATCTTCTGCGCGGAGTTGCCGACCAGCATCGTCTGGTTGGCCAGGCTAAGCTCGGCGTAATCGGACTCCAGCCGGTCAAGTTCCAGCCCCAGGGCGCGATTGAAGGGCATGTGGTAGACAAAAATTTCACCGATCAGGCGGCGGGCGGCAGCCTGATCCATAGGTACTGCTGACATTATCGGCTTTTCCTGTGATGCGTGCTGAGTGAAAGTCAGGTTAACGGAGTGTGTATATTATGCTTCGTTGTTAGTGCTTTCCACTTTCGAAAATGAGCACTAATCCCTCATGATTTTTCTGTGTAGAATGGCGTGCTTTTTATTCAATCATTCGCCTCTCTGGGAGAACCCTATGGCTCTGCTGAAAGGATTGCTGGCGTCAGCAATTCTGTTTCCTACATTAGTGCTGGCTCAGGAAGCCACGGTTAAAGTGATTCATGACCGTCCTGCGGTGAAGGGCAGTATTATTGCCAACATGCTGGAGAAACACGACAACCCGTTTGTCCTGTTGCCTTATGAAAGCAACTATCTGCTGTATACCGATACCAGCAACATTAATAAGGAAGCGATCGAGTCTTATAACTGGGACAAAACGAAACACGATGAAGTGAAGTTTCAGCTGAGCCTCGCATTCCCGCTGTGGCGCGGCATTCTCGGTGAAAACTCGGTGCTTGGCGCATCCTATACTCAGAAATCCTGGTGGCAGCTCTCTAACCGCAGCGCCTCTTCGCCGTTCCGCGAAACTGACTACGAGCCACAGGTCTTCCTCGGCTGGGCAACAGACTACAGCCTGGGCGGCTGGACGCTGCGCGATGTGGAAACCGGTGTGAACCATCAGTCCAACGGCCGCTCCGACCCAACCTCGCGCAGCTGGAACCGCGTCTATGCGCGTCTGATGGCGGAAAACGGCAACTGGCTGGTGGAAGTGAAACCCTGGTACCGTATTCCAGAAAATGAAAATAATGACGATAACCCGGATATCACTAAGTACATGGGGTATTATCGCCTGACGGTGGGATATCAGTGGGGCGAGAGCATCTTCAGCGTGAAGAGCCAGTATAACTGGAACAGCGGCTACGGCGGCGCTGAACTGGGCTGGAGCTACCCAATGACTGAGCATGTGCGTTTTTACACGCAGGTGTATAGCGGTTATGGTGAATCCCTGATCGATTACAATCATCGTCAAACGCGCGTCGGTGTCGGCGTGACGCTCAACGACCTCTTCTAAGGTCGCCGCTTACCGGGCAGGCACTGCCGCCCGGTTAAAAATTCAGTCACTTCAGATTTTGGGGACAATGTGTCTACGGCAGCAGTCATCAATAAAGAAACGCTGGCAGAGCAGGTATTACGCGATACCTTCGGCTACCAGCAGTTTCGTCCGGGGCAACAAACTATCATTCAGGAATCGCTTAACGGCCGCGACTGTCTGGTAGTCATGCCGACCGGCGGCGGAAAGTCACTCTGTTATCAGATCCCGGCGCTGGTGCGCGAAGGGCTGACGCTGGTGGTGTCGCCGTTGATCTCGCTGATGAAAGACCAGGTGGACCAGCTGCTGGCAAACGGCGTGGCGGCAGCCTGCCTCAACTCGACGCAGAACCGTGAAGAGCAGCAGGAAGTGATGGCGGGCTGCCGCACTGGCCGCATCCGCCTGCTGTACATTGCTCCTGAACGTCTGATGATGGACAACTTCCTCGACCAGCTGACGCACTGCAACCCGGCAATGCTGGCGGTCGATGAAGCTCACTGTATCTCCCAGTGGGGCCACGATTTCCGTCCGGAGTATGGCGCTTTAGGCCAGCTGCGCCAGCGTCTGCCGGATGTGCCGGTGATGGCGCTGACCGCGACCGCCGATGAAACCACGCGTAACGATATTGCCCGCCTGTTACAGCTCGACGATCCGCTGATCCAGATCAGTAGCTTTGACCGTCCCAATATCCGCTACACGCTGGTGGAAAAATTCAAACCGACCGAACAGCTGCTGCGCTATGTGCAGGATCAGCGCGGTAAGTGCGGCATTATTTACTGTAACAGCCGGGCAAAAGTGGAAGACACCGCAGCCCGACTGCAAAGCCGTGGGCTCAGCGTCGGGGCTTATCATGCCGGAATGGATAACGCTCACCGTGCGCACGTGCAGGAAGCGTTTCAGCGCGACGATCTGCAAATCGTGGTGGCGACCGTCGCATTCGGCATGGGCATCAACAAACCCAACGTGCGCTTCGTGGTGCACTTTGATATCCCGCGTAATATTGAATCCTACTATCAGGAAACCGGCCGCGCCGGGCGTGACGGTCTGCCTGCTGAAGCGCTGCTGCTGTACGATCCGGCCGATATGGCCTGGTTACGTAAGTGCCTGGAAGAGAAAGCGCCAGGCCCGCTGCAGGATATCGAGCGCCATAAGCTGAATGCGATGGGCGCGTTTGCCGAAGCGCAAACCTGCCGCCGCCTGGTGCTGCTGAACTACTTCGGCGAAGGCCGTCAGCAGGCGTGCGACAACTGTGATATCTGCCTCGATCCGCCGCGCCGCTACGACGGACTGGTGGAGGCACAGAAAGCGCTGTCCTGCATTTACCGCGTGGGTCAGCGTTTCGGGATGGGCTATATCGTCGAGATCCTGCGCGGGGCCAACAACCAGCGCATCCGCGATATGCAGCATGATAAATTGCCAGTCTACGGCATTGGCCGCGAGCAGACGCACGAGCACTGGACCAGCGTGCTGCGCCAGCTCATTCACCTCGGTCTGGTGACGCAGAACATTGCGATGCACTCGGCGCTGCAGCTGACCGAAGCCGCCAGGCCAATTCTGCGCGGGGAAGCGCCGCTCCAGCTGGCGGTGCCGCGCCTGGTCAGCATCAAGCCGCGCAGCAGCAGCCAGAAGTCGTTCGGCGGCAACTACGACCGCAAGCTGTTTGCCAAACTGCGCAAGCTGCGTAAAGCGATTGCGGATGAAGCGAACGTGCCGCCATACGTGGTGTTTAACGATGCGACGCTGATTGAAATGGCGGAGCAGATGCCGATTACCGCCTCAGAGATGCTGAGCGTGAACGGGGTCGGTCACAAGAAGCTGGAACGTTTTGGCAAGCCGTTCCTGGTGATGATCAAAGAGCACGTCGACGGCGACGATGTGGAGTAATCCGTAGGGGCGGGCATGCCCGACCCTGTTGGTTACGCTATTCTGCGCGCCGAAGCCAGCAGTGCACCCACCGCGATAAACAATCCGCCAAAGGTCCGGTTCAACAACTTCATCTGATGCGGGCCTTTAATCCACACCGCAATGCGCGTCGCCAGCGTGGCGTAGCCAATCATCACAATGATATCGACCACCACCGTGGTGACGCCGAGCACCAGATACTGCATCGCCTGGGGCTGATGCGGAATAATGAACTGCGGGAACAGCGCGGCGAGGAATATGATGCTCTTCGGGTTGGTCAGATTGACCAGCACGGCGCGGCGAAACAGCTTGCGGCGTGGCATCGCCTTCGCCACCGCGCTGAGATCAATCGCGCCGGATGAGCGCCACTGCTGAATGCCCAGCCACACCAGATAGGCGGCACCCGCCCACTTAAGAACTTCAAACGCCAGCACTGACTGAGAAAACAGCGCGCCCAGCCCGACGCCGACCAGCACGATATGCAGCGAAAGCCCGACCTGCAGCCCGGCAATGGAGGCCACTGCACCGCGATAGCCGTGGCTGATGCCGGTACTCATGGTGTTAATCGCCCCGGAACCGGGCGACAGGCTTAAGATGCTGGTTGTTAATAAATAGGTCAGCCACCATTCGATGGTCATGGGGTAAAGCTCCCTGAAAACGCTCAATTGTGACACAATACGACATTGTTGAATGTTGCGCTATGGGTAACAATGTCCGCTGCCCGCAGTTTGTCTCTTCTGGGAAACGCCCGATGGAACATCTTAAAAACAGCTGGCTGACGCGGGAGAGAGCCTTCGCCGCTTTTGCCACCGGCCCGCTGCTGGATTTCTGGAAGCAGCGTGAAGAGGGTGAGTTTGCCGGCGTGGAAAATGTGCCTATTCGCTATGTCCGCTTCATCTCCCCGCAACACGATAAAGTTATTTTGCTGTGTCCCGGCAGGATTGAAAGCTATGTGAAATATCCCGAGTTGGCCTACGACCTGTTCCACAGTGGGTACGACGTGGTGATTATCGACCATCGAGGCCAGGGGCGCTCCGGTCGACTTCTTGCTGATTCACATCGCGGCCACGTGGTGGAATTTGAAGATTACGTCGACGATCTGGAAACCCTGTACCTGAAAGAGATCGTCGCACGCCACTATCGTCACCGCTACGCACTGGCCCACTCGATGGGCGGGGCGATCCTCGCACTGATGCTGGCGCGTCAGCCAGCAGCCTTCGACGCGGTGGCGCTGGCTTCGCCGATGTTCGGGATTTATCTGCCGATGCCGCTGTGGATGGCGCATCAAATTCTGAACTGGGCGGAGAAACGCCCGGCGCTGCGCGATGGCTACGCGCTCGGCACCGGGAAATGGCATGCGCGCCCCTTTGCCATCAACGAGCTGACGCACAGCCGCGAACGCTATCGCCGTAATCTGCGCTTCTACGCTGACGACCCGGGGCTGCGCGTCGGCGGACCCACCTATCACTGGGTGCGTGAAGGCGTGCGCGCCGGGCAGAGCATCCTCAGCCAGGCCGCGCAGATTGCCACGCCGCTTCTGCTGTTGCAGGCGTCAGAGGATAAGGTGGTGGATAACCGCGCTCAGGATCTGTTCTGCCAGACGATGGTGGCGGCAGGCCAGCCCTGTGCCGGAGGCAAGCCGTGGGTGATTGACGGTGCCCGGCACGAGATCCTGTTTGAGAGCGACCGCATGCGTGCCGAAGCGCTGGAAGCGATCCTCACCTTCTTTGCACGCCACCCGTAAGTGGCCAGTATTCAGTTACCGGCGGGGAGTTCCGCCAGAAAATGTTAACCAGAGGATTTATGTTCCATATTGTTGCTTCAGACCTGGATGGCACGCTGCTGTCACCGGATCACACCCTTTCTTCTTTCGCGCGCGAAACGCTACAGCTGCTGACGCGTAAAGGCGTGCACTTTGTCTTCGCCACCGGTCGTCACTATATTGATGTGGCGCAGATGCGCGACAGCCTCGGCATCGACGCTGACATGATCACCTCAAACGGCGCGCGCGTGCACAACACCGCCGGTGAGCTGGTGTTCAGCCATAATCTGGATGAAGATATCGCGCAGGAGCTGTTTGCCATGCAGCACGCCAACCCGGATATCTACACCAACGTCTATCGCGATGAAGAGTGGTTCCTTAACCGCCATCGTCCGGAAGAGGTGGATTTCTTCCGCGAATCAGACTTTAACTACCAGATTTTTCAGCCGGGCCAGCTGCAGACCGACGGTATCAGCAAGGTGTTCTTTACCTGCGCGATCCCTGAGCTGCTGGTGCCGCTGGAGCAGGCGCTGATGGCGCGCTGGGGCGACCGGGTAAATGTCAGCTTCTCGCTGCCGACCTGTCTGGAAGTGATGGCGGGCGGCGTGTCGAAAGGGCACGCGCTGGATGCCGTCGCAAAATCGCTCGGCTATTCGCTGCAGGAGTGCATCGCCTTTGGTGACGGCATGAACGATAAAGAGATGCTGAGCATGGCGGGTAAGGGCTGCGTGATGAGCAACTCGCATCAGCGCCTGAAGGATATTTTGCCGGAGCTGGAAGTGATTGGTTCAAATGCCGATCTGGCGGTGCCGAAGTATCTGCGCGAGCTGTTTGACGTCTAAGCTTTTAAAACGGGTCAGGCATGCCTGACCCCTACGTTTTATCGTCCTAAAAAATGCACCGCTTTATCCGGGAAGTCGGTAAACAGCCCGTCGACGCCGGCCTTGTGATAGAGCAGGTCATACAGCTGGTCGACATCACTGACATACGGCGGCAGCTGATCGGCGCGCACGGTGTAAGGGTGCACCACCATCTTATTCAGATGTGCTTCTTTGACCATGTCGGTGAAGCGCACGTCGCCGCGCTGCGATCCGTCCGCTATCAGCATGTGGTAATCCGGCCCGATACCGTCGGCATACTGCGCAATCGTCTTCATCGCGCCCGGTTTAAACATCCAGTCGTAGCTGTAGTTAACCCACTTGCCGTTCTGCTGCTCCTGGGTTTCATCCCATTTGGTATAGGCAATCAGCTGCACCAGCTTGAGGTTCATCGCGCGCTGCGGCTCCAGCTCAGTTTTGATGCGCTTCACTTCGTTATAGTCAAAGCACTGCAGATAAACCTTATCGTCCTTGCCGCTGTAACCGTATTGCTTCAGCACATCCAGCACCTTCGCCGAGATGTCTTTGCCCTCCTTACGGTGGAACCACGGTGCTTTGATTTCGGTATAGATACCGATGTTCTTGCCGGTGGAGTGGTTCAGACCCTGGATAAACTCCAGCTCCTCCTCGAAGGTGTGCACGCGGAAGTCCGATTTTCCCATCGGGAAACGACCGGGGAAGGTCTGCACTTTTTTGCCGTTCTCAATCTCAAACCCTTCGCTGAATTTGAGGCTTTTGATCTCGGCCAGCGTAAAGTCGATGGCGTAATAGCGCCCGTCGGGACGGGCACGCTGTGGGAAGCGCGTGGCAACATCGGTGACGCGATCGAGGTAGTGGTCATGCAGCACCACCAGACGATCGTCTTTGGTCATCACCAGATCCTGCTCAAGATAATCGGCACCCTGGGCGTAGGCCATCGCCTTCGCCGGCAGCGAATGTTCCGGCAGATACCCGCTGGCCCCGCGATGGGCAATCACGATGGGTGCGGTACTCGCGGCAGTAGCCGCGAGAGAGGTCGAAAGCAGTAAAGTTGCGATAACGTTTTTCAACATAATGGCGTCTCCTTTCAGCGAGTTTTCAGTGCCTGCTTGTGTTTGTTCTCACTTACCATGGTCATAAACAGCAGGATCACTGCCAGTACGCAGCCGCCGATCATCACCATAAAGCCGCCGTCCCAGCCGAAGAAGTCCACGGTGTAACCGACGATGGCGCTGGCCGCGACGGAGCCGCCGAGGTAGCCAAACAGCCCGGTGAATCCGGCCGCCGTCCCTGCCGCTTTCTTCGGTGCCAGCTCCAGCGCATGCAGTCCAATCAGCATCACCGGGCCGTAGATCAGGAAGCCGATAATCGTCATACACGCCATATCAACGCCCGGATTGCCGGCCGGGTTCATCCAGTACACCACGGTGGCAATCGTCACCAGTACCATAAAGAACACGCCGGTGGCACCGCGATTGCCCTTGAAGACTTTATCCGACATCCAGCCGCACAGCAGCGTCCCTGGAATACCGGCGTACTCGTAGAAGAAGTAGGCCCACGAAGATTTATCCAGCGTGAAGTGCTTCACCTCTTTCAGGTAGGTCGGTGACCAGTCGAGGATGCCGTAACGCAGCAGATAGACGAACACGTTCGCCAGCGCGATATACCACAGCAGCTTGTTGGGCAGGATGTACTGCATAAAGATCTGTTTCGCCGTCAGCTCTTCTTCATGCTTTTCATCATAGTCCGGCGGATAGTCGTTCTTATACTCTTCAATCGGCGGCAGGCCGCATGACTGAGGGGTGTCACGCATTAAAGCAAAGGCAAAGATGGCGATAAGAATGGCGCCGAAGGCAGGCATATACAGTGCGGCTTTCCAGTCGTTAAACCACGCCATCCCCAGCAGGAACAGCAGTGGAGGGATGCCGCCGCCAACGTTGTGCGCGCAGTTCCACACCGACACGATACCGCCGCGCTCTTTTTGCGACCACCAGTGCACCATGGTGCGTCCGCACGGTGGCCAGCCCATTCCCTGGAACCAGCCGCACAGGAACAGCAGCACGAACATCACCATAATGCTCGACGTCGCCCACGGCACGAAGCCCATAAACAGCATCACCACCGCGGCCAGGATCAAGCCAGCAGGCAGAAATACGCGCGGGTTTGAGCGGTCCGATACCGAACCCATAATAAATTTGGAGAAGCCGTAAGCAATGGAGATCCCGGACAGGGCAAAGCCGAGGTCGCCGCGCGAAAAGCCCTGCTCAACCAGGTAAGGCATTGCCAGTGCGAAATTCTTTCGCACCAGATAGTAGGCGGCGTAGCCAAAGAAAATACCCAGAAAGATCTGCCAGCGCAGTTTGCGGTACAGCGGATCGACGCGGCTGTCATCGACACGCGGTTGATGTGCAGCAGGTTTGAAAATACTTAGCATGTAAACGGCCTCCCGTGGCTTATAAAACTGACACCCTGATGGATGTACAGCAAAAGGAACAAAATCCGGCCAGTGCAGGGTTAAATGTTCCATTTCGCGCACAGCCTAGTGGTTATCAGCACAAAGGACTGTGAAGAAGGGCGCAGATGTTACACTTTTATGACAAAGTGGCTATATGTGCATCACAAAATGATGAAATATTTTCGCAATGAAACGATAAAGCGTGATGACTATCACGTTTTGAGCGAGAGGGGATGCTGCGGTGTTCGTTTGGTGAGTGGTTATGTTCTAAATGGAAGATATGGCGAAGGGAAGATAAATGCGATTAACGCAGTCGGGCGTTAATCGCATCAGGCGTTAAGCCTGCGCTTTAGGTTTGGCCGGGCGAATTTTCATCGTCAGGCCTTTGAGGAAGTTACGCAGGATCTGATCGCCACATTCGCGGTAGTTTTTATGCCCCGGTTTACGGAAGATCGCGCCGATCTCTGACTGACCTACCGCAAAATCGGTGCTTTTCAGCAGCTCAATAATGTCGGTGGTTTTCAGGTCAAATGCCACGCGCAGCTTTTTCATCATGATGTTGTTGGTCATCTTGCGTTCGATAGAGGGCGCCGGGGCATCTTCGCTTTTGCCGCGACGCTCGAAAATCAGACCGTTGAGAAAGTAACCCATGATGACATCCGGGCAGGCGCGAAAACCGGGCTCTTCCTCTTTCTTCAGGAAGCTGACAACTTCGGCTTCTGTTACTTCGCTCTCTGCCAGCGCCAGAATGCTTACCACTTTCGCATCGCTTAAATTCAGCATGTAACGCACGCTGCGCAGGACATCATTATTCGTCATAGGAACTCTCTTTCATTGAAACCATAGCAATGAGCGCATTATAGAGACAATTCGTGAGTTAAACAGGAAAAACCGCCAGCGTCAGGCTGGCGAGGGTCTTACAGGGGAGCGTTCGCGGATAACGGCGTGCCGGGGCGTGAAGCGTCACGCACCAGCGGCAGGTGATCGCAGGCGTGCTGGCGGGCGGAACGGATAAACGCCTCCACCACCGGCTGGCGCTGCTCGCCGTCGCGCACGGCGGCATACAGCCTGCTCCACAGGCCGTCCCCTAACGTTTTCGTCACCACCAGTCCCTGGTGTTCAAAACTCTCGACTACCCAGTGCGGCAGTGCGGCAATGCCCATCTGCGCGGACACCATCTGAATCAGCAGCAGCGTATTATCGACGCTTTTCAGCGCCGGGCTGATCCCCGCGGGCTGCAGGAAATGGCGCCAGATATCCAGGCGCTGGCGTTGTACCGGGTAGATCATCAGCACTTCACTGGCCAGATCCTCCGGCGAGATGTGATCCTTCTGTGCCAGTGGGTGATCCGGGGCCAAAACCAGGCGAACCTCAAAATCAAACATCGGCGTATAGAACAATCCGCTGCGCGGCAGAATATCGGAGGTCAGGACGATATCCAGCTCGCCCTGTTGTAAAGCGGGCTGTGGATCAAAGGTCACGCCCGACTTGAAGTCCATCACGACCTGCGGCCAGCTCTGACGGAAGTTATTCAGCGCGGGCGTCAGCCACTGAATACAGCTGTGGCACTCAATGGCAATGCGCAGCGTGGTCTGATGCGGCTCGTGGCACGCCTGAAGCGCGTGCTGGATCTGCGGCAATACCTGCTCTGCCAGCTGCAGCAGGATCTCTCCCTGTGGCGTAAAGCGCAGCGGCTGGCTTTTTCGCACAAACAGGCGAAAGCCAAGGCGCTGCTCCAGATCGCTGAACTGGTGAGACAACGCCGATTGCGTCTGGTGGAGCTGAGCGGCGGCGGCGGCCAGCGATCCGGTATTTCGCAGTGCCTGCAGCGTTCGCAGGTGCTTGAGTTCGATCATGAGAGTCCTTCACATCGACAGTGAACATTTTGCGCTTGTGGTGAATACACTACCTGCGGATTATAGCGGTGTAAACATCTGGATGGCTAAATGAATCAGCCAGCTCGGTAAAAATGGATTCTACGAGGCAAAACTGATGACTATTCTGAACCATACACTTGGATTTCCGCGCGTCGGTCTGCGCCGCGAACTGAAAAAAGCCCAGGAAAGCTACTGGGCGGGTAACAGCTCTCAGGAAGCGCTGTTGGCGACCGGTCGTGAACTGCGCGCCCGCCACTGGCAGCAGCAGAAAGAGGCCGGTGTTGACCTACTGCCGGTCGGCGATTTCGCCTGGTACGATCACGTCCTGACGACCAGCCTGCTGCTGGGGAACGTTCCGGCGCGCCATCTCAATAAAGACGGTTCAGTTGACCTCGACACCCTGTTTCGCCTGGCCCGTGGCCGTGCACCCAGCGGTGAACCGGCGGCGGCGGCAGAAATGACCAAATGGTTTAACACCAACTATCACTACATGGTGCCGGAATTTGTGCAGGGCCAGCAGTTCAAGCTGAGCTGGACTCAGCTGCTGGACGAAGTGGATGAAGCGCTGGCGCTTGGACACAAAATCAAACCCGTGCTGCTTGGCCCGCTAACCTATTTGTGGCTGGGGAAAGTGAAGGGCGCCGCGTTTGACCGCCTGAGCCTGCTCAAAGCGATCCTGCCGGTTTACCAGCAGGTGCTGGCTGAGCTGGCAAAACGCGATATCGAGTGGGTGCAGATCGATGAGCCTGCGCTGGCGCTGGAACTGCCAGCCGAATGGCTCGCGGCCTTCAAACCTGCTTATGATGCATTGCAGGGCCATACCAGACTGCTGCTGACCACCTATTTCGACAGCATCGGCCAGAATATCGATACCATTCGCGTACTGCCGGTGCAGGGCCTGCATGTGGACCTGGTGCACGGCAAAGACGATATCAACGCGCTGAACCGCCAGCTTCCGACGAGCTGGCTGCTGTCGGTTGGAGTGATTAATGGCCGTAACGTCTGGCGGGCCGACCTCAGGCGCTGGTATGAGCGCCTGCAGCCGCTTGTCGCTGCCCGTAAGCAGCTGTGGATTGGCTCTTCCTGCTCGCTGCTGCACAGCCCGATTGACCTGAGCGTAGAGACCCGCCTCGATGACGAGGTCAAAAGCTGGTTCGCCTTTGCCCTGCAGAAATGCGCCGAACTCTCCTTGTTGAGCAAGGCGCTGAACAGTAACGATCCTGCTTCTCTGGAAGAATGGAGCGCGCCAGTCCGCGCGCGCCAATCCTCCCCCCGCGTTCACAACGCTGCCGTGGGTCAGCGTCTGGCAGCGATAACCGCTCAGGACAGCCAGCGTCATCACCGCTATCCGGTGCGCGCGGAGGCTCAGCGCCAGCGCTTCCAGCTGCCTGCGTGGCCCACCACCACCATCGGTTCGTTCCCGCAGACCAGCGAAATTCGTGGCCTGCGCCTCGATTTTAAGCAGGGGCGTCTGGATGCTAACCACTACCGCACCGGTATCGCTGAGCACATCAAGCAGGCGATTGTCGAGCAGGAGCGCCTGGGGTTGGACGTGCTGGTCCACGGGGAAGCCGAGCGCAACGACATGGTGGAGTACTTTGGGGAAAACCTCGACGGCTTCATCTTTACGCAAAATGGCTGGGTGCAGAGCTACGGCTCACGCTGCGTGAAGCCACCGGTGATTATTGGCGACGTCAGCCGCCCGCAGGCCATCACCGTGGAGTGGGCAAAGTATGCCCAGTCGCTGACCAACAAGCCGGTGAAAGGTATGCTGACCGGTCCGGTGACCATTCTCTGCTGGTCATTCCCGCGTGAAGACGTTTCGCGTGAAACCATCGCTAAGCAGATTGCCCTGGCGCTGCGTGATGAAGTGGCAGACCTGGAAAAAGCGGGAATTGGCATCATCCAGATTGATGAGCCAGCGCTGCGAGAAGGGCTGCCGCTGCACAAATCCGACTGGGCCGCCTACCTGGAGTGGGCAGTGGACGCTTTCCGCCTGAACGCCGCCGTGGCGCAGGATGACACTCAGATCCACACCCACATGTGCTACTGCGAGTTCAACGACATTATGGATTCGATCGCTGCGCTGGACGCCGACGTGATCACCATTGAAACCTCACGGTCCGATATGGAGCTGCTGGAGTCGTTCGAAGAATTTGAGTACCCGAATGAGATTGGCCCGGGCGTGTACGACATTCACTCGCCGAACGTGCCGTCGATAGAGTGGATAGAAGCGCTGCTGCTGAAAGCGGCTCAGCGCATCCCGACTGAACGTCTGTGGGTTAACCCGGACTGCGGCCTGAAAACCCGTGGCTGGGCTGAAACCCGCCAGGCGCTGGCGAACATGGTACAGGCGGCGCAAAACCTGCGTAACGCCAAAGCGTAATTATCTGTGTTGTTGATGTGTATTTGGGGCGCTAAGCGCCCCCTTTTTTATGCCTTTGGCGCAACGCCATACTGTTTAAACCACGCCAGCATACGTTGCCAGCCGTCCTGGGCGGACTCGGCGTGATAGCTGGCGCGATAGTCAGCATTAAAGGCGTGACCGGCATCGGGATAGACAATAATTTCCGCATTCGCATTGGCCGCCCGCAGTGCCTGACGCATGGTTTCCACGCTCTCCTGCGGGATGCTGTCATCTTTACCACCGTACAGCCCTAATACCGGGGCATTCAGATCGACGGCGATATCGACCGGCTGCTTCTGCTGCTTCATGGTTTTATCACCGACCAGCTTGCCGTACCAGGCGACGGCAGCCTTCAGCTGCGGATTGTGCGCCGCATAGAGCCAGGTAATGCGCCCGCCCCAGCAGAAACCGGTAATCGCCATATTGCGCATATCGCCGTCGTGACGCGATGCCCAGTTAGCCACATGATCCAGGTCGGCCAGCACCTGATTGTCCGGCACTTTACTCACCAGCTCTGAGAACAGGGTTGGGATATCGTCATATTCGCTCGGGTCGCCCTGGCGGAAGTAAAGCTCAGGAGCGACAGCCAGATATCCCTCCGCCGCCAGGCGGCGACAGATATCGCGGATGTGTTCGTGAACGCCGAAGATCTCCTGGACGACTAACACCACCGGCAGCGGGCCCGTGGCATTACGCGGTTTGGCGTGAAACGCCGGCATATTCTCCCCCTGAGTGGGAATCGAGGTTTCCCCGGAGATAATCCCGGCGCTGTCGGTAATAATTGTGGTGGCAGCCGTCGGCAGGACTGCGGGCGCAAAGCCTTTTTCGCTCAGTTCTTGAGTCATGTTATCTTCGTTTTTCATGGTTCTCTCCGTGCAGGCGCGAATGCAATCAGCTAACTATAGCCAGGAATGCGATGGGGTCAGAGCTTGAGTGAGGGTATCTCTTTATCACCTGATAAAGCTGAACCACAGGGCAAGTTGTGTCAAAGTGGCATGAGCAAATAATGAAATGTGATGCTGGTCACTATTTTCAGTGTAAGGCGTGTAACTTTCATTTTAATCAGCGACATTAATCACACTAAAGAGCGCCGTTATTCCTTACAGTAGCGCTTAATTACTATCCCCGCTTTCCGCGACAGGAGTTTGAAATGGCACATTCTGACGTTTTCCATCTTGGCCTCACTAAAGCCGATCTCCAGGGCGCGACGCTGGCCATCGTGCCTGGCGACCCGGAGCGCGTAAAGAAAATTGCTGCCCTGATGGACAATCCTGTCCACCTGGCTTCACACCGTGAATTTACCACCTGGCGCGCCGAGCTTTCCGGTAAGCCGGTGATCGTCTGTTCGACCGGTATCGGCGGTCCTTCGACGTCTATTGCCGTGGAGGAGCTGGCGCAGCTCGGCGTACGCACCTTCCTGCGTGTAGGTACCACCGGTGCTATTCAGCCGGACATCAACGTTGGCGATGTGCTGGTGACGACCGGTTCCGTACGTCTCGACGGTGCCAGCCTGCACTTTGCGCCGCTGGAGTTCCCGGCGGTAGCGGATTTCACCTGCACCACCGCGCTGGTCGATGCGGCGAAAGAGGCCGGCGCGCGCACCCACATCGGCATCACTGCTTCATCTGATACTTTCTATCCGGGCCAGGAACGTTACGACACCTGGTCAGGCCGGGTGGTGAGCCGCTTCCAGGGGTCGATGAAAGAGTGGCAGGAGATGGGCGTGCTGAACTATGAAATGGAGTCCGCTACCCTGCTGACCATGTGTGCCAGCCAGGGGCTTCGCGCCGGAATGGTCGCTGGGGTGATTGTTAACCGTACCCAGCAGGAGATCCCGGATGCGGAAACCATGAAAAAAACCGAAAGCGATGCGGTGAAAATCGTGGTTGAGGCTGCACGCCGCCTGATCTAAATTTCTCACTTTGCGGGCAGCGTCTGAAAGCTGCCCGCAAACCGCAACCGCCCCCTCATTTATCTGCGTACCCTCTCCAAAATTTCTCCTAAGCCCGTGAGCAAGTTGCTTTTTATCTGGACATTTATACAGTGCGCCTCTATTTTTCCCCTGTCAGGGTTTCAGCAGGAGAAGCAGGGTGGATCCAACTATCGTTTATAGCGCAGGTATCGGTCTGGTCGGGCTACTGGCAGGGTGGCTGTTCGCCTCTTATCGCAGCCAGCAGCAGCTGGCGAAGGGCGAGACGGAGCGACAGCTGCTGTTACAGGCGTCTGAGCAGGCGCAGGCTGAACGTCAGCGCTTACAGCAGCAGCTTGAGGCCCAGTTACTTGTCCATAAGCAGAGCGAGCAGGAGCTGCGCCAGCTGCACGCTGCGCATGCCGCAGCCGGTGAAAAGCTACAGCACCTCGATCACTGGCGCGCAGAGAGCGACCAGCTCACGCGTGAATTGCGCACTCAGCTGGAGATCAACAGCGCCCAGGAGGCGGAGCTGCGTGAAGTTACCATCCGCCTGGAAGAGACGCGCATGGCGGCTGAAGAGAAGCAGCGCCTGCTGGTCAACAGCGAGCAGCGCCTTAATGCGCAGTTTGAAAACCTGGCAAACCGAATTTTTGAAAACAGCGGCCGTCGCGTCGATGAACAGAACCGCCAGAGCCTGAATGGGCTGATTACGCCGCTGCGTGAACAGCTGGAGGGCTTCCGCCGTCAGGTGCAGGAAGGTTTCGGTCAGGAAGCGCGCGAACGCCATACGCTTTCTCACGAAATTCGTAACCTGCAGCAGCTCAATGCCCAGATGGCGCAGGAAGCGATTAACCTCACCAAAGCGCTGAAGGGCGATAACAAAACTCAGGGCAACTGGGGGGAAGTGGTACTCAGCCGGGTGCTGGAGGCTTCCGGCCTACGCGAAGGTCATGAGTATGAGACTCAGGTGAATATACAGCTGGAACAGAGTGGCCGCATGCAGCCGGATGTCATTGTGCACTTGCCGCAGGGCAAAGACGTAGTGATCGACGCCAAGATGACGCTGGTGGCCTATGAACGCTACTACAATGGTGAAGATGAAGCCGGGCGTGAAGCGGCGATTAGCGAGCACATCGCCGCCATCCGCAGCCACCTGCGGGGCCTTAGCCGAAAAGATTACCAACAATTGCCCGGTTTACGCTCGCTGGATTATGTGTTGATGTTTATCCCGGTGGAGCCGGCCTTTCTGCTGGCTATCGACCGTCAGCCAGAGTTGATCAACGAGGCGCTAAACCTCAATATCATGCTGGTCAGCCCGACCACGCTGCTGGTGGCGCTGCGCACGATCAACAACTTATGGCGCTATGAGCATCAGAGCCGTCATGCCCAGCGCATTGCCGACCGGGCCGCCAGGCTCTATGACAAAATGCGCTTATTCGTTGACGATATGAGTGCTATCGGCCAGAACCTGGATAAAGCTCAGGATAGCTACCGTCAGGCGATGAAAAAGCTGTCGGAAGGGCGCGGCAACCTGATTGCGCAGACGGAAGGCTTCCGCCAGATGGGCGTTGAGATCAAACGCCCGATAAATCCTCGTCTGGTCGAGCAGGCGCTGCCCGCGGAACAGGGGGAGGAAGATGACGCTGCCGGGGAAGCAGAAAGTGAAGAATTTTCTCCTGCCGCAATGCCACACCGCATCAATGAATAAGCGAGTGGCAAGTGCCTGGTCTGCGTGACTCTGGTACACTTGGCAAATATTTGATTGTAGAGCAGGCAAAACAAATGGCAGATGAATCAAAGGACACCACCCACTTCGGCTATCGCACGGTAGCGAAAAACGAAAAGGCCGAGATGGTGGCTGATGTTTTCCATTCCGTTGCGGCCAAATATGATCTGATGAATGACCTGATGTCTATGGGCATCCACCGCATCTGGAAGCGTTTTACCATCGACTGCAGCGGCGTGCGCCGTGGGCAGCGCGTACTTGATTTAGCAGGCGGCACCGGCGATCTCACGGCAAAATTCTCACGTCTGGTCGGTGAGACCGGTGAAGTGGTGCTGGCCGATATCAACAGCTCAATGTTGAAAGTGGGCCGTGAAAAGCTGCGCAACAAAGGCGTCATCGGCAACGTAAATTACGTTCAGGCCAATGCCGAAGCACTGCCGTTCCCGGATAACTACTTTGACTGCATTACTATCGCTTTTGGTCTGCGTAACGTGACCGAAAAAGAGAAAGCGCTGGCCTCGATGTTCCGGGTGCTGAAGCCGGGCGGGCGTCTGCTGGTGCTGGAGTTCTCCAAGCCGCAGTTCGAACTGCTGAACAAAGCCTATGACGCTTACTCTTTCCACATCCTGCCGCGTATTGGCGAGCTGGTGGCGAAAGATGCAGGTAGCTACCGCTACCTGGCAGAATCCATCCGAATGCATCCCGATCAGGAAACCCTGAAGCAGATGATGATGGACGTTGGCTTTGAAAACACCACGTATCACAATCTGACGGGCGGCATTGTTGCCTTGCACCGCGGATTTAAGTTTTAAGCAGGAAAACGCATGACATTAACGCCGCTGTTAACTGCCAGTCTGGAGAGCGCGCTTAACCAGATTTTATACCGCGATCGCGGCCTGAAGGCGGCGCGTCAACGTCTTAACGGGCGTAGCCTTGCTATCGTTCTTGCGGAACTGCAACAGCCCGTCACCTTCGTCTTCAGTGAAAACCAGGTGGATGTGATAGGTGCGTGGGGTGACACGCCAGACTGTACGGTGAAAACCCGTCTGGCAACCTTGCCCAAACTGCGCGACCGCCAGCAGCTGACGGCCCTGATCCGCAGCGGCGAGCTGGAGGTGGAAGGTGACCTGCAGCTGGTGCAGCAGTTCTCTGCACTGCTGGACCTCGCAGAACTCGACCCGGCGGAATATCTTGCCCCGTGGATTGGCGACATAGCTGCGCAAGGGCTGACAAAGTTTGCCCGCCGTGGTTTCAACGCGCTGCGCCGTGATGTCGAGCGTAAGCAGAGTTATCTGGGCCAGACGCTGACGGAAGAGTGGCGGCTGGCACCGGGTAAGCTCGAGCTCGCCTGGTTCAGTGAAGAAGTGGATGCCTTAACCCGATCGTTGGATGCCCTTGATGCCCGAATTAATCAGCTGGAGGTCAAATGACCTTCGGTGAACTGCGTCGTCTCTACCTGATTATCCGCGTTTTTCTCAGCTACGGCCTGGATGAACTGATCCCCAAAACCCGCCTGACTTTACCCATTCGCCTGTGGCGCAAATGCCTGTTCTGGATGCCAAATCGCCACAAAACTCAGCCGCTGGGCGAGCGTTTGCGTCTTGCGCTGGAGCAGCTCGGGCCGGTGTGGATCAAGTTTGGTCAGATGATGTCGACCCGCCGCGATCTGTTCCCGCCACATATCGCTGACCAGTTGGCAATGTTGCAGGACCGCGTGGCGCCGTTTGATGGTGCCAAAGCGTTGAAGCTGATTGAACATTCACTCGGTGCGCCAATTGAAAGCCAGTTCGACGACTTCGAGATCGTCCCGCTGGCTTCTGCCTCGATTGCTCAGGTTCACACGGCGACGCTGAAAGAAAACGGTCGCGAGGTGGTGATCAAAGTGATCCGCCCTGACATTCTTCCGGTCATTAAAGCGGATATGCGCTTGATCTACCGCCTGGCCCGCTGGGTGCCGCGCCTGCTGCCTGATGGCCGCCGTTTGCGCCCGCAGGAAGTGGTCGCCGACTATGAAAAAACGCTGCTGGATGAACTGAATCTGCTGCGCGAAGCCGCGAACGCCATTCAGCTGCGGCGTAACTTTGACAACAGCAGAATGCTGTATGTCCCAGAAATCTATTCCGATTACTGCAGTGAAAATATGCTGGTTATGGAGCGTATTTATGGCATCCCGATCTCTGATGTGGTGACGCTGGAGCAGCACGGTGTCAACATGAAGCTGCTGGCCGAGCGCGGCGTGCAGGTGTTCTTTACCCAGGTGTTCCGCGACAGCTTCTTCCATGCGGATATGCACCCGGGCAATATTTTCGTCAGCTATGAACACCCTGAAGATCCGCAATATATCGGCATTGACTGCGGTATCGTCGGCTCGCTGAACAAAGAAGATAAGCGCTACCTGGCGGAAAACTTTATCGCCTTCTTCAACCGCGATTATCGCAAAGTGGCTGAACTGCACGTCGATTCAGGCTGGGTGCCGCCGGATACCAATGTTGAAGACTTCGAGTTCGCCATTCGTACCGTGTGTGAGCCGATCTTCGAGAAGCCGCTGGCAGAGATCTCTTTCGGCCACGTGCTGCTTAACCTGTTTAACACTGCGCGACGTTTCAATATGGAAGTGCAGCCGCAGCTGGTACTGTTACAGAAGACGCTGCTGTATGTTGAAGGCGTCGGCCGCCAGCTTTATCCACAGTTGGATCTCTGGAAGACAGCCAAGCCGTTCCTTGAAGACTGGATTAAAGACCAGATCGGCATTCCCGCTATCGTGCGTGCACTGAAAGAGAAAGCGCCGTTCTGGGCAGAGAAGATGCCGGAGCTGCCGGAGCTGTTTTATGACAGCCTGCGGCAGCATAAGCAGCTGCGTCACAGTGTTGACCGCCTGGCAAGCGATCTCAAAGGGGAGAGGACCAGGCAGCATCAGTCACGCTATCTGTTTGGCGTGGGTGCCACGCTCCTGCTGAGCGGAACGGCTATTTTGCTGACGCGCCCTGAGTGGGATATGTTCTCCGCCGCCCTGATGGCTGCAGGTGCTGTCGCCTGGCTGATAGGTTGGCGCAGAACAAACTGATTGTCATGAAAGGTAAATAGGCAGTTTATTGTGCGTGGGTGGGGTTTGCGCATCGTCAGCACGACATAAGCTGTTATATACTCGAAATTCGCATCAATTATTGATATCAGAGGTAATAATGGGTGGCATTACACTTCCACATTTGTTGATCATCGCCGTACTGGTTGTCCTGCTGTTCGGTACTAAGAAACTGCGTTCGCTGGGTTCTGACCTCGGTTCATCAATCAAAGGCTTTAAAAAAGCTATGAGCGATGAAGACGACAAGGAAAAGGATAAAGCGCATGCTGATGATGCTGACTTCAACGCCAAACTGGCGGACAAACAGCATACTGAAGCAAAAAAAGAAGACGTTAAGAACGACAGGGTATAAACCGTGTTCGACATAGGCTTTAGTGAGCTGGTACTGGTATTCGTTATTGGACTGGTGGTTCTGGGTCCGCAGCGTCTACCCGTAGCGGTTAGAACAGTGATGGGCTGGATCCGCGCACTGCGTTCGCTGGCGACCAGCGTGCAGAATGAACTGGCGCAAGAGCTGAAAATTCAGGAACTGCAGGACGGCCTGAAGAAAATCGAACAGGCGAGCAAAGACAGCCTCTCCCCTGAGCTTAAAGCCTCAGTGGAGGAGCTGAAGCAAACGGCTGACTCGATGAAACGCTCTTACCTTGGTGATAATGAAAAAGCTGACGATGAAGCGCACACCATTCATAACCCGCTGGTAAAAAACCCGCAGGAATCCCATGAAGGCGTGACGCCAGCCGAAGCGGACCATCAGGCTAGCGCACCAGCACAGGCACCGGTCACCGTGACCCAGACCGCCGCGACGCCGCAGCCTGAAGTCAACCCTGAGCCGGCTGTACCCGCTGAACCGAGAGCCCCCGTGAATTCCACTCAAGCGAGCGATAACGTAAAACATGGCAGTTGAAGATACCCAACCGCTTATCAGTCATCTGATCGAGCTACGTAAGCGCCTGCTGAACTGCATCATTGCTGTTCTGGCAATATTTCTGTGCCTGGCTTACTTCTCCAACGATATCTACCAGCTGGTTTCCGCACCGCTGATTAAGCAGATGCCTGCGGGCGCCAGCATGATCGCCACCGATGTCGCCTCGCCATTCTTTACGCCGATTAAGCTGACAATTATTGTCTCGCTGTTCCTGTCGGTACCGGTGATCCTCTATCAGGTCTGGGCATTCGTTGCGCCTGCGCTGTATCGCCACGAGCGCAAGCTGGTTATGCCGCTGCTGTTTTCCAGTTCATTCCTATTCTACCTGGGTATGGCTTTCGCCTACTTTATTGTCTTCCCGCTGGCGTTTGGCTTCTTCGCCAAAACCGCGCCTCAGGGCGTACAGATTGCCACCGACATCAATAACTATCTCGACTTCGTGATGACGTTATTTATGGCGTTTGGTGTGTCGTTTGAAGTGCCGATTGCTATCGTGCTGCTGTGCTGGACCGGTGTGACCACGCCAGAAGATCTGCGCGCTAAGCGCCCTTATGTGCTGGTTGGTGCGTTCGTCGTTGGGATGTTGCTGACGCCGCCGGATATCTTCTCCCAGACGCTGTTAGCCATCCCGATGTACTGCCTGTTTGAAGTCGGGGTTTTCTGCGCACGCTTCTATGTGGGTAAAAATCGTCGCGACGGAGATGAAGAAGAGCAGGACGCCGAATCGGAGTAATTGCCGCGAACGGCTGCCTCTGGCAGAACATATTGAGTTTACTAACCGCCCGTCAGGGCGGTTACTGTTTGGAAGAGACTATGTTTGATATTGGTGTGAACCTGACCAGCACGCAGTTTGCTAAAGATCGCGCTCTGGTGGTGAAACGTGCGCGCGAAGCGGGCGTTGAAGGCATGTTGATTACCGGGACCAGCGCGCTGGAGAGCCAGCAGGCCTGCAGTCTGGCGCAGCAGCACCCGGACTATTGCTGGTCCACTGCCGGCGTGCATCCACATCACGCCAGCGAGTGGTCGGCGGAAACCGCGTCAACCTTACGCCGCCTGGCAGAGAATCCACAGGTCGTCGCCATTGGCGAATGTGGCCTGGACTTCAACCGCAACTTCTCTGACCCGCAACAGCAGGCCTACGCGTTTAACGCGCAGCTGGAGCTGGCGGCTGAGCTGGCGCTGCCTGTTTTCCTGCACTGCCGGGAAGCGCACCAACGTTTTATTGAGATCCTTGAACCCTGGCTGACAAAACTTCCGGCGGCGGTGCTGCACTGTTTTACCGGCACGCGTGAAGAACTGGAATCCTGCCTGTCGCTGGGATTGTCGATTGGCATTACTGGCTGGGTATGTGATGAGCGGCGCGGGCAGGAACTGCGTGAGCTGATGCCATTGATCCCGGCAGAGCGCCTGCTGCTGGAAACCGATGCACCGTGGCTACTGCCGCGTGATATGCGCCCGCGCCCGGCGACGCGCCGAAATGAGCCCTGCTTCCTGCCGCATATCGTTCAGCAGGTGGCGCTGCTACGGGGTGAGGATGCACACACCCTGGCGCAGCAAACGGCGCTGAATGCGCGCACGTTGTTCCGGCTTTAAGGGGTGAAGTCTGTCGCTGAGAAGAGTGACGCTCTTGCGGATGAATTACAGTTTTTGAAACTGGCGATTGCCAACGCTGCGAACCACCTGCTTATTAAGCAAGTTAAGCAACAGCATCGACCGGGCTTCACCATCGGGCTCGGTAAAGATTGCTTTCAATCCTTCAAATGCCCCTTCGGTTATGATCACGGTATCACCGGGCTGCGGCAGGTCGTGATCGATAACAATTTCTACCGGGTCATTTTGCAGCGCGGTGATCACATCCAGCGGCACGGTGGCGGGCTGGTTTCCAAAGCGGACAAAATGGCTCACGCCACGCGTTGCGCTAATGGTGGTGGTGTGGATGGATTCCGGATCAAACTCAATAAAAAGATAGTTGGGAAATAGCGGCTCGCTGACCTGAGTACGTTTTCCGCGCACGGTTTTCTCTAAAGCAATCATTGGGCTAAGGCAATGCACGGCCTGACGCTCAAGATGTTCTTTCGCGCGCAGCAGCTGACCTCGTTTGCAATAAAGTAAATACCAGGATTCCATAACGTCACTTTCCAATTATCTGGCCGATAAGGATAGCAAAATCGCTCACATAGATATAGCGGGATTGGCAGTAACCGCGGGTTTTCACGCGCGTTCTTATTAACGAAACGCATAACCCTATGGCTTTAAATTAGCAATAATTAGCCGCGCCGTTTGCCAATATACGCGCTATTTGAATTTGACGTCATCTGGCAAGTTGTATCAGTATCCAGCTCTGTCTATTGGCAACGTTGAACAGGCGAAAGTGGAACTGTTCCTGCTGCGTAATGACAAAATGGCGCATGGTGAGCCGCAGGTGCCGTTCCACTGCGGCTAAACTTCATAACAAAACTAACGACGAGCGCAGGATCGGCACTATAATGACCGACTCACTGACCGTACTGATGGAAAGTCATGAAATACCACGACTTACGCGACTTCCTTTCTCTGCTTGAACAGCGTGGGGAATTAAAACGCATCAAACACGAGATCGATCCCGATCTGGAAATGACCGAAATTGCCGACCGCACGCTGCGTGCCGGCGGCCCGGCGCTGCTGTTCGAAAACCCCAAAGGTTACGACATGCCGGTGCTGTGCAATCTGTTTGGTACCCCGGATCGCGTGGCGATGGGCATGGGCCAGGAAGATGTTAAGGCGCTGCGTGAAGTTGGCCGCCTGCTGGCCTTTCTGAAGGAGCCGGAGCCGCCGCGCGGTTTTCGCGACTTCTTCGACAAAATGCCGCAGTGGAAACAGGTGCTTAATATGCCGACCAAACGGCTGCGTAATGCGCCGTGCCAGGAGCAAATCTTCGAAGGGGATGAGGTGGACCTGAACCGCATCCCGGTGATGAAATGCTGGCCGGATGATGCGGCCCCGCTGGTCACCTGGGGGCTGACGGTCACCCGTGGGCCACTTAAAGAGCGGCAGAACCTCGGTATTTATCGCCAGCAGGTGATTGGCAAAAACAAACTGATTATGCGCTGGCTGTCACACCGTGGCGGCGCGCTGGACTTCCAGGAGTGGTGCCAGCAGCATCCGGGCGAACGCTTCCCGGTTTCGGTAGCATTAGGCGCTGACCCGGCCACTATTCTGGCGGCCGTCACACCGGTGCCGGATACCCTGTCGGAATATGCTTTTGCTGGCCTGCTGCGCGGGACCAAAACCGAAGTGGTGAAATGCGTTTCTAACGATCTTGAAGTTCCCGCCAGTGCTGAAATTGTGCTGGAAGGCTACATCGAGCCGGGCGAAATGGCGCCGGAAGGACCCTACGGTGACCACACGGGTTACTATAATGAAGTAGACAGCTTCCCGGTGTTCACCATCACGCATATCACGCAGCGCCGCGATGCTATCTATCATTCGACCTATACCGGGCGTCCGCCGGATGAACCTGCGGTGCTGGGCGTGGCGTTGAATGAAGTGTTTGTGCCGATCCTGCAAAAGCAGTTCCCGGAAATTGTGGATTTCTATCTGCCGCCAGAGGGCTGCTCTTATCGCCTGGCCGTGGTGACGATCAAGAAACAGTATGCCGGGCATGCCAAACGCGTCATGATGGGCGTCTGGTCTTTCCTGCGGCAGTTTATGTACACAAAATTTGTTATCGTTTGCGATGACGACGTTAATGCGCGTGACTGGAACGATGTGATCTGGGCCATCACTACGCGCATGGATCCGGCTCGTGATACGGTACTGATCGAGAATACGCCGATCGACTATCTCGATTTTGCCTCACCGGTTTCCGGCCTGGGGTCAAAAATGGGGATGGATGCGACTAATAAATGGCCTGGCGAAACGCAGCGCGAGTGGGGCACGCCAATCCGTAAGGACCCGGCGGTGACTGCTCGCATTGATGCGATTTGGGATGAGTTAGGCATCTTGAGTGATACACCAGCGCGCTGAAGCGCTGGCGGTCAAATGATAATGACGACCCGACAGAGGGAACGCATGACAACCTTAAGCTGTAAAGTGACCTCAGTAGAGGCGATTACCGATACCGTGTACCGCGTACGACTGATCCCGGAGGCGGATTTCAACTTCCGCGCCGGTCAGTACCTGATGGTCGTGATGGACGAGCGTGATAAGCGTCCGTTCTCACTGGCTTCTACGCCGATGGAAAAAGATATTATCGAACTGCATATCGGTGCTTCCGAGCTGAATCTGTATGCGATGGCAGTCATGGAGCGCATTCAGCAACAGCGTCAGATCACCGTAGATATTCCTCACGGTGACGCGTGGCTGCGCGAGGAGGGCGATCGCCCCCTGGTGCTGATTGCAGGCGGTACCGGTTTCTCCTATGTGCGTTCTATTCTGCTGACCGCACTGTCGCAGCAGCCGGATCGCCATATCGCCATTTACTGGGGCGGGCGCGAGCTGAAGCACCTGTATGATTTGGATGAACTGAACGCGCTGGCAGTTAAGCACCCGAATCTGCAGGTGATACCGGTTGTTGAGCAGCCGGAAGAGGGCTTCACCGGTCGTAACGGCACCGTGCTGACTGCCGTAATGCAGGATTATACCAGCCTTGCCGGGCACGATATCTATATTGCCGGTCGTTTTGAAATGGCGAAAATTGCCCGTGAGCGTTTCTGTGCCGAGCGTGGCGCACTGGAAGCGCACATGTTTGGCGATGCCTTTGCCTTTATCTGATGGTTCAGGGGGCTGCAATGCTGCCCCCGCAGGATAAAAAAACCGCCCTGACGGGCGGTAAATTAGCAATAAAACTGCCAGATCAACGTATCACAGACGCTCGAAAACCGTCGCGATCCCCTGGCCCAGGCCAATACACATTGACGCTAAACCAAACTGTGCATCGCGGCGCTCCATCAGATTAAGCAAGGTAGTACTGATACGTGCTCCCGAGCAGCCCAGTGGATGCCCTAACGCAATGGCACCGCCGTTCAGATTGACCTTCTCATCCAGTTGCCCCATCAGCCCCAGATCTTTAATGCACGGCAGTACCTGCGCAGCAAAAGCCTCGTTCAGCTCAAAAATATCGATATCTGCAGCGCTCAGCCCGGCGCGTTTCAGCGCCAGCTGCGAGGCCGGAACCGGGCCGTAACCCATAATCGACGGATCGCAGCCCACGACCGCCATCGAGAGAATACGTGCGCGCGGCTTCAGGCCCAGCTCCAGCGCACGGGATTCGCTCATAATCAGCATCGCGGCTGCACCGTCGGAAAGTGCCGAACTGGTACCTGCCGTCACGCTGCCGTTAACCGGATCAAATGCCGGGCGCAGTGCGGCCAGGCTTTCAACGGTGGTTTCAGGGCGGATTACCTCATCAAAGTCATAGCGTTTGAGGACGCCGTCGGCGTCGTGCCCGGAGACCGGGGCGATCTCATTGGCGAAATGCCCAGCCTGGGTAGCGGCAGCTGCACGCTGATGCGAACGGGCAGCAAACTGATCCTGCATTTCACGGCTGATACCGTGCAGGCGTGCCAGCATTTCTGCGGTCAGTCCCATCATGCCTGCGGCTTTTGCTACGCTGCGGCCCAGGCCAGGGTGGAAATCCACGCCGTGATTCATCGGCACATGGCCCATGTGCTCCACGCCGCCGATCAGACAGGCGCGGGCGTCACCGACCATAATCATGCGCGCCGCATCGTGCAGCGCCTGCATGGATGAACCACACAGGCGGTTAACGGTGGTGGCAGGAACGCTGTGAGGGATTTCCGCCAGCAGCGCGGCATTGCGGGCAATATTGAACCCCTGCTCCAGCGTCTGCTGCACGCAGCCCCAGTAAATATCATCCAGCGAGGCGGCTTCCAGCGCCGGGTTACGGCTCAATAGGCTACGCATCAGATGGGCGGAGAGATCCTCAGCGCGCACGTGGCGGAAGGCTCCCCCTTTCGAACGGCCCATCGGCGTGCGGAGGGCATCAACGATGACTACTTTTTCCATTTTGCTTTCCTCACGCAGTTTTCAGAGTGGCGTCAGCCAGGGGGGTTGCCTGTGGATACCAGCTGGCACGTTGCGCCGCCTTGTCACGCAGTGCCTCCGGCACCTGATACAGCGCACCCAGTTCGGCAAAAGGTTCGGCACCCGCGACAAAAGTATCGCTGCCCAGGGTATCCAGATAGCGGAATGCTCCGCCGTGGAACGGAGGAAAACCGAGGCCATACACCAGCGCCATATCGGCTTCCGCCGGGCTGGCAATGACGCCCTCTTCAAGGCAGCGCACCACTTCATTAATCATCGGGATCATCATGCGGGCGATAATTTCCTCATCGCTGAACACCCGTTTCGGCTGGCAGACGCTCTGCAGCAGACGATCGGTTTCGCTATCGCCGACCTTTTTCGCTTTGCCTTTGCTGTCGGTTTCCCAGCGCCAGAAGCCCTGCTGATTTTTTTGTCCATAGCGTTTAGCGTCGAACAGCACATCAATGGCATCGCGGTAATCTTTCTTCATACGCTGAGGGAAGCCATCGGCCATCACGCTTTGGGCATGGTGCGCAGTATCAATACCGACCACATCGAGCAGCCACGACGGGCCCATTGGCCAGCCAAACTGTTTTTCCATCACCCTGTCGATTTGGTGAAAATCGGCACCGTCGCGCAGCAGCAGGCTGAAGCCGGCAAAGTAGGGGAACAGCACGCGATTGACGAAGAAGCCTGGGCAGTCATTCACCACAATCGGCGTTTTGCCCATTTTGCTGGCCCAGGCAACCACTTTGGCGATGGTCGCATCGGCAGTTTTGTTACCGCGGATCACTTCAACCAGCGGCATACGCGGTACCGGGTTAAAGAAGTGCATGCCGCAGAAGTTTTCCGGGCGGGTTAAGGCTTCCGCTAACTGGCTGATGGGAATAGTTGAGGTGTTCGATGCCAGAATCGTATCCGGGCGAATATGACTTTCCGTCTCCGCCAGCACGGCGGCTTTGATCCTGGGATTTTCCACTACCGCTTCCACCACCACATCGACGCGGTCAAAACCGGCATAATGTAGCGTTGGCTGAATGGTGCTGATGACGCTGGCCAGCTTCATGCCGTCGATTTTGCCGCGCGCCAGCTGTTTGTTCAGCAGCTTGGCAGCCTCGCCCATGCCCAGCGCCAGCGATTTCTCACTGATATCTTTCATCATCACCGGCACGCCTTTCCAGGCCGACTGATAAGCAATACCGCCGCCCATAATCCCGGCGCCCAGCACGGCTGCCTGTTTGGGTGTTTCCACATCGCGCGTCAGTTTTTTCGCTTTGGCTTTCACTGCCTGATCGTTAAGGAAGATGCCAACCAGCGCCCGCGCTTCATTAGAACGCGCCAGCGGAACAAAAGCGGCGGTTTCCAGCTGTAATGCTGCATCACGACCCATCCCGGCGGCGGCTTCAATGGTTTTGACCGCGGTGATTGGCGCCGGATAGTGTTTCCCGGCGGTCTGCATCACCAGCGCTTTGGCCGTGCTGAAGCTCATTGCCGCTTCGATTTTGCTCAGCTTCAGCGGCTCCAGCTTCGGCTGGCGGCGTTCACGCCAGGCCTGTTGACCCGCAATCGCCTCTTTTAATACGCTTAGCGCTGCGGCGTGTAGTTTTTCTGCTGCGACCACGGCGTCCACCAGGCCCAGCTTCAGCGCCTGAGCAGCATCGATATCTTTACCGGCAGCGATAATTTCCAGCGCGCTATCCGCCCCTAACAGGCGTGGCAGGCGTACCGAACCACCGAAGCCCGGCATAATACCCAGTTTGGTTTCTGGCAGACCGATGCGCGTGTCCGGCGTGGCGATGCGGAAGTCTGTGGCCAGCACGCATTCGCAACCGCCGCCGAGCGCATAGCCGCTGATGGCGGAAACTGTCGGAACCGGCAGATCCTCCAGACGGTTAAAGATACCGTTGGCAAAGGCCAGCCACTGCGTCAGTTTTTCGGCCGGTGCCGCAAACAGAGAAAGAAATTCTGTAATATCGGCACCGACGATAAAGGCCGATTTGCGCGAGCTGAGTAGCAGCCCGCGCAGCTGCGGCTGCTGTTCCAGCACGGTAAGCGCGTCGCCCAGGCTGGCGACGGTTTGGGTATCCAGCTTATTGACCGAGCCGGGGGCATCAAATACCAGTTCGGCTATGCCGTCTTCCAGCCAGTCGAGGGAAAGGGTTTCGCCTTGGTAGAGCATGTCTGTCTCCTGAGCCGCGATTAAGGGATCTGGTCATACCAGATGATCGTGAGTGTGGGAGCGATGTTAATTATTTGCAAACGATACGTTGTCGATTTGCAAACAAGATCACAGCTGCGCCAAAACGGCATACCCCAGCGGGCTGTGATAAGATGCGGGCACTATCGCCACAACGGAGACAGGGGTATGGAGTCGCTAGTTACGCTCTATCAGGAGCATGTGAAAACACTGCAACAGCGCGCGCAGCAGGTTCTGGCGCGTCACCATCTTGATGCAATGCTGATTCATTCCGGGGAATTACTGACGGTATTTCTCGACGATCACACCTATCCATTCAAGGTCAATCCGCAGTTTAAAGCCTGGGTGCCGGTTACTCAGGTGCCGAACTGCTGGCTGTGGATTGATGGGGTGAACAAACCCAAGCTGTGGTTTTACTCTCCTGTCGACTACTGGCATAACGTCGAACCCCTGCCAAACAGCTTCTGGACGGGTGCGGTGGAGGTTATCGGCCTAAAGAATGCCGATGATATCGGCCAGCAGCTGCCAGCGCAGCGCCAGAACGTGGCCTATATTGGCCCGGTCGCCGAGCGCGCGCGCCAGTTGGGCTTCAACAGCGATTCGATTAACCCTAAAGGGGTGATCGACTTCCTGCACTATCATCGCGCCTATAAAACCGGTTATGAGCTGTACTGCATGCGCCAGGCGCAGAAAATTGCGGTTACCGGCCATCGTGCGGCAAAAGAAGCCTTCAAATCGGGGATGAGTGAGTTTGATATTAATGTCGCTTACCTCAGTGCGACCGGCCACCGCGATACCGACGTGCCGTATGGCAATATCATTGCGCTGAACGAGCATGCGGCGGTGCTGCACTACACTAAACTCGATCAGCATGTGCCTGAGCAGCTGCGCAGCTTCCTGATTGACGCCGGAGCCGAGTATAACGGTTATTCCGCCGATCTGACGCGCAGCTACGCGGCGAATAGCGGTAGCGAATATGCCCAGCTGGTGAAAGAGATGAATGCCGAAGAGCTGGCGCTGATCGGCACCATGAAAGCTGGCGTACGCTACAGCGAGTATCATGAGCAGATGCATTTTCGTATCGCCAGCCTGCTGATTAAGCATCAGTTGGTCAACGGCATCAGTGCGGAAGCGATGGTGAAGGACGATCTTACCGGGCCATTTATGCCGCACGGTATTGGTCATCCACTTGGCCTGCAGGTGCATGATGTCGCCGGCTTTATGCAGGACGATCGCGGCACGCATCTGGCCGCTCCGCAGCAGTATCCCTATCTGCGCTGCACGCGTATGGTGGAGCCGGGCATGGTGCTGACTATCGAGCCGGGCATTTACTTTATTGAGTCACTGCTTGCACCATGGCGCGCCGGGAAGTTCAGTAAACATTTTGACTGGGCGAAAATCGATGCGCTGAAGCCTTACGGCGGTATCCGCATTGAGGATAACGTGGTGATCCATGCACACAGCGTGGAAAACATGACGCGCGACCTGAACCTGGCCTGATGGACGCTTACGACATCCCGGCGGAGCTGTTCAGCTACAGCGAAGAGATCAAGAAAAGCCGCTTTATTACGCTGTTAGCACATACTGACGGCGTGGAAGCGGCCCGGGCTTTTGTTCAGCAGGTTAAACAGCAGCACCCAACGGCCCGGCATCACTGCTGGGCCTTTGTCGCCGGGGCACCGGATGACTCGCAGCAGTTGGGTTTTTCTGATGACGGTGAGCCTTCGGGTACCGCAGGCAAACCGATGCTGGCGCAGCTGATGGGTAATAATATCGGCGAAGTCACGGCCGTTGTGGTGCGCTACTATGGCGGCATTATGCTGGGCACCGGGGGGTTGGTAAAAGCCTACGGTGGTGGCGTACAGCAGGCATTACGCTTGCTACCTCGTACGATTAAAGTGCCGATGCTCAGTTTTCAACTTATCTGTGATTATGCGCAACTGAGCGATATTGAACGCATGGTGGGCCGGTTTGACGGGCAGCTGTTACACAGTGAGTTTTTACACAATATCACCCTGACGCTGGCGCTGCCTCATGCGCAGGTTGCAGGTTTCAGGCAGAATTTATCCGACTTTAGCCGGGGCGCACTGCAGCTAGCCCCGCTCAAATAACTCTTAACGTCAGGAAAGGAACGGCAGAATGCATTTTCGTGCCATAACCCGCATAGTGGGTTTGCTGGTCATCTTATTCTCAGGGACGATGATCGTGCCCGGACTGGTGGCACTGATCTACCGCGACGGGGCGGGGCGTGCATTCACGCAGACGTTCTTTATGGCGTTGATGATCGGAACACTGCTGTGGTGGCCGAACCGTAAGCAGAAAAGCGAGCTTAAGCCACGCGAAGGCTTCCTTATCGTCGTGCTGTTCTGGACCGTGCTGGGCAGCGTAGGGGCAATGCCCTTTATCTTCGCCGAGCAGCCGAACCTCTCATTAACCGACGCCTTCTTTGAATCTTTCTCCGGTCTGACAACCACGGGTGCGACGACGCTGGTGGGGCTGGATTCCTTGCCGAAAGCGATTCTCTTCTACCGCCAGATGCTGCAGTGGCTGGGGGGGATGGGGATCATCGTACTGGCCGTTGCCATTCTGCCGATCCTCGGCGTCGGCGGCATGCAGCTTTATCGTGCGGAAATGCCGGGCCCGCTGAAAGACAACAAAATGCGGCCACGCATTGCGGAAACGGCTAAAACGCTGTGGCTAATCTATGTACTGCTGACCGTGGCCTGCGCGCTGGCGTTGTGGCTGGCGGGGATGCCGTTGTTTGATGCCATCGGTCATAGTTTTGCCACTATCGCGATTGGCGGCTTTTCCACCCATGATGCCAGCATCGGCTTTTTTAATAGTCCGACGATTAACACTATCATCGCTATCTTCCTGCTGATCTCCGGCTGTAACTATGGTCTGCACTTCTCATTATTAAGTGGACGTAGCCTGCGAGCATACTGGCGCGACCCGGAGTTTCGCATGTTTATAGGCGTGCAGATCACGCTGGTGGCTATCTGTACCGTGGTGCTCTACTTCCATAATGTTTACCAGACCGGGCTACAAACGCTGAATCAGGCATTCTTCCAGGTGGTCTCTATGGCCACCACCGCCGGCTTTACCACTGACAGTATTGCTCGCTGGCCACTATTCTTGCCGGTGCTATTGCTGTGCTCAGCGTTTATTGGGGGCTGTGCCGGCTCAACCGGCGGCGGCCTGAAGGTGATCCGCATTCTGCTGCTGTTCAAGCAGGGCTCGCGTGAGCTGAAAAGGCTGGTGCACCCGAATGCGGTATACACCATCAAGCTCGGCAACCGTGCGCTGCCGGAACGTATTCTGGAAGCGGTGTGGGGGTTCTTCTCCGCCTACGCGCTGGTGTTTATTCTCAGCATGCTGGCGATCATTGCCACCGGCGTTGACGACTTCTCGGCGTTTGCTGCGGTCGCTGCGACGCTCAATAACCTTGGGCCCGGTCTGGGCGTGGTCGCGGACAACTTTACTTCCATGAACGACACCGCGAAGTGGATCCTGATTTTAACGATGCTGTTCGGGCGTCTTGAAGTCTTTACCTTGTTAGTCCTGTTTACGCCGACCTTCTGGCGCGAATAATTGAGAGTGTAATCATGAAAGCGTTAATCCTGTTTTCCAGCCGCGATGGCCAGACCCGTGAAATTGCCTTCTATATAGCTAACCAGATAAAGGGAGAGCGCGAGTGTGACGTGTTCAATATCCAGTTGGTTGATGAGATTGACTGGGCGCAGTATGACCGCGTGCTGATCGGCGCCTCTATCCGCTATGGACACTTCCAGCCGGTGGTAGCGAAGTTTGTGAAAACACACCTTAAAGAGCTGCAGCAGCGTTCAAGTGGCTTCTTCTCAGTAAATCTCACTGCGCGTAAACCAGAAAAGCGTACTCCGCAGACCAATGCATATACCCGTAAGTTTTTACTACATTCGCCATGGGAGCCAGATTGCTGCGCAGTTTTCGCAGGTGCGCTGCGCTATCCACGCTATGGCTTCTTTGATCGCATCATGATCCAGCTGATTATGCGTATGACAAACGGCGAAACCGATGCGAGTAAGGAAGTGGAGTATACCGACTGGCAACAGGTGACACGATTTGCCCATGAATTCGCTGCTTTACCGAGCAAATTGTCGTAAAAAAGCACGCTTCGCTGAAAAATGATGCGCTCAGTCATTTATTTGCAATAAACGCTTGTCACGCGTCAGGAACTCCCTATAATGCGCAACCACTGAGACGGCACAACGGCTTACCGGCCAGCGGCTCAGGAGGTTCAGGAAGTATCTGAACCGCCGGAAAAACTTCTCAAAAAGAAGTTGACTCCGAAGGAGGAAAGCGTAATATACGCCACCTCGCGACAGGAAGCCTCGGCACTGCTCGC
>Ga0308163_10000380_pt1 | contig 88269 bp, 77 predicted proteins | sample PhyTR1_FD_201037 | JGI IMG/M metagenome (GOLD analysis project Ga0308163, IMG submission 201037) | Phyllosphere microbial communities from UC Gill Tract Community Farm, Albany, California, United States - DLSLT.R1 | ecosystem: Host-associated > Plants > Phyllosphere > Unclassified | place: USA... | reverse complement strand
CCCATTTTTTTTTCGCGGGGGGGGGGGGGGGGGGGTGGGGGGGGGCGCCCCCCCCCCCCCCGCCCCCGGGCTACATCGTGGTGGCGAACCCGACGGCGGCCGCGATGACGGCCCAGAGCGCGATGGTCACCACGATGAGGGCGATGAGCCCGGTGCGGCGGTCGCGCCAGCGCGCGCGCTCCGCCTCGGTGGGCGCGGCCTCCGTGGGCGCCGCCCCGGTGGGCACCGGCTCGGGGCTCCCGCCGGCGGCGTCCACGGGGCCGGGGACGAGGGTCCGGCGCTCGGCCGCGGACGGCTCGGCGGACGGGGCGACGCTGCCGGGGGTAGCGACGCTGCCGGGGGCGGCGGGCGCGACGGCGTGCGGGTCGGCGGGACGAGCGCGGTCGTGGCGGGGCTCGAGCGGGAGGGTCGGCATCCGGCGAACGTACGCGTCGCAGCCGGGGACGGGCCGCCGCCTGTGGACAACTCCGTGCGCGAGCCCACCGCCCGGTCGTGGGGGAGGATGGACGCATCATGCCGGATGCCTCGCTCGCCCCCACGCTCACCGAGGAGGCGGCCCGCCTGGCCGTGGACGGGGCCACCGACGACGCGATCTACGACGCGTTCGCCGAGTGGGCGATCGCGCAGGGCATCGAGCTGTACCCGGCGCAGGACGAGGCGGCGCTGGAGATCGCGTCGGGCGCGAACCTCATCCTCTCCACGCCGACCGGCACGGGGAAGTCGCTCGTCGCCGTCGCCGCGCACTTCGCGGCGCTCGCCCGCGGGCGGCGCTCGTACTACACGGCGCCCATCAAGGCGCTCGTCTCGGAGAAGTTCTTCGCGCTGGTGGAGCTGTTCGGCGCGTCCCAGGTGGGCATGGTCACGGGCGACTCGTCGGTGAACCCGGACGCGCCGATCATCTGCTGCACCGCCGAGATCCTCGCCAACCGGTCGCTCCGCGGCGGCGCGGACACGCCCGTCGACCAGGTCGTCATGGACGAGTTCCACTTCTACGCGGATCCGCAGCGCGGCTGGGCCTGGCAGGTCCCGCTCCTCCTGCTGCCGCACGCCCAGTTCGTGCTCATGTCGGCGACGCTCGGCGACGTCACCGACCTCGCGGACGACCTCACCCGCCGCACCGGCCGGCCGACCGCGCGGATCACGGGCATCGAGCGGCCGGTGCCGCTCTTCTTCCACTACGCCGTGACGCCCGTGCAGGAGACCGTCGAGGAGCTGCTCGACACGAAGCAGGCGCCCGTCTACATCGTGCACTTCGCGCAGGCCGCGGCCCTCGAGCGGGCGCAGGCGCTCTCGAGCATCAAGATCGTGACGCGCGAGCAGCGCGACGCCATCGCCGACCTCATCGGCGGGTTCCGGTTCAGCACGGCGTTCGGCAAGACGCTGTCCCGGCTCGTGCGGGCGGGCATCGGCGTGCACCACGCGGGCATGCTGCCGAAGTACCGGCGGCTCGTCGAGCAGCTCGCGCAGCAGGGCCTCCTCCTGGTGATCTGCGGCACCGACACCCTCGGCGTCGGGATCAACGTCCCCATCCGCACGGTGCTGTTCACCGGCCTCACCAAGTACGACGGCACCCGGATGCGGCAGCTCAACGCGCGCGAGTTCCACCAGATCGCCGGACGCGCGGGCCGTGCCGGCTACGACACCGCGGGAACCGTGGTCGCGCAGGCGCCCGAGCACGAGACCGAGAACATCAAGATGCTGGAGCGCGCGGGCGACGACGTGAAGAAGCGCCGCAAGCTCGTGCGCAAGAAGGCGCCCGAGGGCTTCGTCTCGTGGGGCGAGCCCAGCTTCCGGAAGCTCATCGACGCCGAGCCCGAGCGGCTGACGTCGAGCATGCAGGTGAGCCACGCGATGATGCTCAACGTCATCGCGCGCGGCGGCGACGTGTTCGCCAACATGCGCGCGCTCGTCGAGGACAACCACGAGCCCCGCATCCGGCAGCTCGCGCTCGCCCGCCGCGCCCTCGCGATCTACCGCACGCTGCGGACGGCCGGGATCGTCCAGCAGGAGGCGGACCCCGACGGCGGGCCCGCGCGGATCACGCTGACGGTCGACCTGCAGGCCGACTTCGCCCTCAACCAGCCGCTGTCGCCGTTCGCGGTCGCCGTGTTCGAGATCCTCGACCGGGAGTCGCCGACGTACGCGCTCGACATGGTGAGCGTGGTCGAGGCGACGCTCGACGACCCGCGGCCGATCCTCGCGCAGCAGCAGTTCACGGCCCGCGGCGAGGCCGTGCAGGCGATGAAGGCCGACGGCATCGAGTACGACGAGCGCATGGAGCTGCTGGAGGGGATCACCCACCCGAAGCCGCTCGAGGAGCTGCTCGACCAGTCGTTCACGACCTACGCGGCGAGCCAGCCGTGGATCGGCGACTTCGCGCTCAGCCCGAAGTCGGTCGTCCGCGACATGTACGAGCGCGCCATGAGCTTCAGCGAGCTGATCTCGTTCTACAAGCTCATGCGCTCCGAGGGGCTCGTGCTCCGGTACCTCTCCGACGCGTTCCGGGCGCTGCGCCAGACGATCCCGGACGAGGCGAAGACCGAGGAGCTGCTCGACGTGATCGAGTGGCTCGGCGAGCTCGTGCGGCAGGTCGACTCCAGCCTGCTGGACGAGTGGGAGGAGCTGTCGCACCCGACGGCAGCGCCCGGCGAGGCGCCCGTGCTCCCGCCCGCGCCGAAGGCGCTCACGTCGAACACGCGCGCGTTCCGGATCCTCGTGCGCAACGAGATGTTCCGCCACGTGCAGCTCGCCGCCCGGGAGGACCTGACGGCTCTCGGCGAGCTGGACGCCGCGGCCGGCTTCGACGCCGACGCATGGGGCGACGCGCTCGACGGCTACTTCGGCGAGTACGACCGCATCCTCACCGACGGCGACGCCCGCAGCCAGGCGCTCGTGACAATTGAGGAGCGGCCGAGGGAGTGGGTCGTGCGCCAGGCGCTGCACGACCCGGAGGGCGACCACGACTGGGGGATCGAGGCGACGATCGACCTCGACGCGTCGGACGAGGCCGGCGAGGCCGTCGTGCGCGTGACCCGCGTGGGGACGCTGTCGTGAGCGCCGCGCCGCGGCTGCCCGACCTCGCCGAGCGGACGGTCCTCGTCACGGGCGCGAACGGCGGCATCGGGTTCTGGACCTCGGCGCAGCTCGCCGGGGCGGGCGCACGGGTGCTGCTCGCCTGCCGCTCCGCGGAGCGCGGGGACGCGGCCGCGCGGGCGCTCACCGCGCGCGTGCCGGGCGCCGACGTCGAGGTCGTGCCGCTCGACCTGGCGAGCCTCGCGAGCGTGGACGCGTGCGTCGCCGCCGTGCGGGAGGACCTCGACGCGATCGTGGCGAACGCCGGCCTCACGCCCGCGGGCGGTCGCGCGCGTCACCGCCGCACGACCGTCGACGGATTCGAGGAGCTCATGGGCACCAACGCGCTGGGGCACTTCGCGCTCGTCGCCGGGCTCGCGCCGCGGCTGCGCGCGGGCGGCCGGGTCGTGATGCTCGGATCCCTCGCGCACCGCTTCTCGCCGCTCGACCTCGGCGACCTGGCGGGGGAGCGGCGCATGCCCGCGCTCGTGCGCTACGGCCGCTCGAAGACGGCATGCATGATGCTCGCGGCCGAGCTCGACCGCCGCTGGCGGGCGGCGGGATCCGACCGCCTCGCGCTCGCGGCCCACCCCGGCTACGCGGTGGACGCGCTGACGCCGCCGCAGGATCCGGCCGCCGGCCCCCGGGGCGTCGCCGCGGTGCGCGGGCGTCTCGCCGGAGCGCGGCGCGCGCTCGTGCAGGGCAAGGACCACGGCGCGTGGCCCATCGCGCACGCGGCGGCTGCCGCCGGGATCACGGGCGGCGCCTTCTGGGGACCGGGCGGCCCGCTCGAGCTGAAGGGCCGGCCGGCGCCCGCCTCCGTCGCGGAGCACGCGCGCTCGACGGCCGTCGCCGAGCAGCTGTGGAGCGCCGCCGAGGACGCGACGGGGATCCGCTTCCGGCCCTGACGACGACCGCCGGGATCAGTCCCGCGGCGTCCCGAGCACGTCGTCGAGCGCGTCGCGGAACGCGGCGGTCTCCGTGGGCGTGCCGACGGAGACGCGGAGCCAGCCCTCGGGACCGGTCTCGCGGATCAGGACGCCCCGGTCGAGCAGGCCCTGCCACACCGCGTGCCGGTCGGGGAAGCGCCCGAAGAGCACGAAGTTGGCGTCGGACGGCGCCACCTCGAAGCCGCGGCCGCGGAGCCAGTCGACGAGCCCGTCGCGCTCCTCGCGGAGCGACGCGACCTGCGCGAGCAGCACCGCGCTGTGGCGGAGGGCGGCGGTCGCGCTCACCTGGGTGATCCGCGACAGGTGGTACGGCAGGCGCACGATCCGCAGCGCGTCGACGACCGCGGGGGAGGCGGCGAGGTACCCGAGCCGGCCGCCCGCGAACGCGAAGGCCTTGCTCATGGTGCGCGAGACGATGAGGCGCGGGTGCTCCGGCAGCAGCGAGATCGCCGTGGGCACCCCCGCGCGGCGGAACTCGGCGTACGCCTCGTCGATCACGACCACGCCGGGCGCGACGGACAGCACGTGCTCGATCTCGGGGATCGTGAGCGCCGTCCCCGTGGGGTTGTTCGGCGAGGTGAGGAAGACGACGCTCGGCCGGTGCTGCTCGATGAGCGCCGTGACGTTCTCCAGGTCGAGCGTGAAGTCCTCCTGGCGGCGGCCGGAGACCCAGCGGGTGAGCGTGTTGCGCGCGTACTCGGGGTACATCGCGTAGTGCGGCGCGAAGGAGAGCGCGACGCGGTCGGTGCCGCCGAAGGCCTGCAGCACCTGCTGGAGCACCTCGTTGGATCCGTTCGCCGCCCACACGTTCTCGGGCCCGAGCGGCAGCCCGCTGTCGGCCGTGAGGTAGTCGGCGAGCTCGGTGCGGAGCTCGAGGAACTCGCGGTCGGGGTAGCGGTTGAGCCCGCGCGCGGCCTCGAGCACGGCCTCGCTCACGGCGACGGCCACCTGCTCGGGCAGCGGGTACGGGTTCTCGTTGACGTTGAGGAGCACAGGCACGTCGAGCTGCGGGGCGCCGTACGGCTCCTCGCCGCGCAGGTCGTCGCGGAGGGGCAGGTCGGCGAGGGTGGTCCTCGACCAGTCGGGGCTCATGGGTCTCCTCGGGGATGGCGGGATCCCATCCTCCCATCGCCTCGGGCGCGGGCGGGCCCACGGGAGCCGGTGCGCGCACGGGCGGCGGCCGCGCGCCACCCGGAGGCTAGGGTCGTCGGATGCGCTCCCCCCTCGCCCGGATCACCCGCGTCCGGCGGCCCGGGGACGTCCACCGCACCGAGTCGTCGCCCCCGCGGTGGCTCCTCGTCTCCCGCCGCTACGCCTCGCGCGCGATCCCGGTCGACCACGACCTCGAGCGCCGCACCGTGCTCGGGTTCCGGATCGCCATCAAGGTGTTTCGCTCGCCGCGCGGCAATGCCGGACGGACGCTCTCGGCGGCGCCCGCCGGGATCGGGTCGGCGGGACCCGCGGGCGGTCAGCCGTCGTTCGTGCTCGTGCACGGGATCGGCGTCTCGTCCCGCTACTTCCATCCCGTCGCGGCGCTGCTCGCCGAGCACGGCGACGTCTACGCGCTCGACCTGCCGGGCTACGGCGAGTCGCCGCGGGTCCGCCGGGACGTCACGCTCGACGACCACGCGGCCGTCGTCGCCGAGGTGATCCGGATGCACGGCCTCGTCGACCCCGTCGTGGTCGGCCACTCGATGGGATCGCAGATCGTCGCGCGCCTCGCGGTCGAGCATCCGGAGGCCGCCGACCGGATCGTGCTCATGGCGCCCACGCTCGACCCGCGGAAGCGCGGCGTCGTCCGCGCCGGCCTCGCCCTCGCGCACGACACGCTGCGCGAACCGCTGCTGTCGAACGCGGTCGTGATCGGCGACTACCTGTTCCGCTGCGGGATCCGCCACTACCTCCGGCAGCTCCCGCACCTCATCGGCGACCGGGTGGAGGACCGGGCCGGACGGATCCGCGCCCGCACCCTCGTCATCGTGGGCGACCGCGACGCCGTCGTCGACCGCTCCTTCGCCCGCGACCTCGCCGACGCGATCCCGCGCGGCCGGCTGCACGTGGCGCACGGACCGCACGTGGTCATGTTCACGGATCCGGTGGGCGTCGCCCGGGCGATCGTCGCGCACGCCCGTGTCGGCTGATCCCGCCGGCCCGGCCCACGCCTCGCGCGGCCAGGATGGAGGGGTGACCGCCGACGCCCTCCCGCCGCTGTCGGCGCTCCGGAAGGCCCTCGACTGGGCGCTCGACTACGCGTACGTCCTCCGCTGGCAGGTCGCGGCGACGCTCTCGCGCGACGACGCGCGCGCCTTCGAGGACGGCCGCGACGACCGGCCGACGATCCTCGTGCTGCCCGGCGTCTACGAGCGCTGGCAGTTCATGCTGCCCATCATCCGGCGGCTGCACGCGCGCGGCCATGGCGTGCACGTGGTCGGCGCGCTGGGTGCCAACGTGGGCCGCGTCGCCGAGATGGCCCGGCGGGCGCGCACGCATCTCGAGGCGCGGGACCTCCGCGACGTCGTGATCGTCGCGCACAGCAAGGGCGGCCTCATCGGCAAGCACCTCATGGCGTTCGACGACCCGGACCGCCGGATCCGCGCGATGGTCGCCGTCAACGCGCCCTTCGGCGGATCCTCGTACGCGCGCTTCATCCCGATCCGCAGCATCCGCGACTTCTCGCCGCGCGACGGCGCGCTCGTGGCGCTCGGGCGGTCGAGGGAGGCCAACGCGCGGATCACGAGCATCCACGCGCGCTTCGATCCGCACATCCCGGGCGGCAGCGCGCTCGAGGGTGCCGTGAACGAGCGGGTGGCGGCGGCCGGGCACTTCCGGATCATGGGCGACGAGGACGTGCTCCGACGCGTGGAGGCGGCGATCGACCGCGCCGGGCCCGCGACGGGTCCCGTGGCCTGATCAGGCCCGCCGCCCGGCGCATACTGGCCTCATGCCCGACCGCGCCGCCCCCGCTCGCTCGAGCGGCCCGGCCGACGGCCCCGCGGACGGCCGCGGACGCACCGTCCTCGTCGTCGCGATCCTCGCCTCCTTCGTGGCCTTCCTCGACGGCACGGTCGTCAACGTCGCCCTGCCCGCCATCGGCGCGGACCTCGGCGGCGGCCTCGTCGTGCAGCAATGGGTCGTCGACGCGTACCTCATCACGCTCGGTGCGCTGATCCTCCTGGCCGGCTCCCTCTCGGACGCCTTCGGCCGCGTGCGGGTGCTGCGCTTAGGCCTTGTCGGCTTCGGCGTGACGTCGCTCGTGTGCGCCGTCGCGCCGACGGCGGGGATCCTCATCGCCGCGCGCGCCGCCCAGGGCGCGGCCGGCGCGCTCCTCGTGCCCAGCTCGCTCGCCCTCATCGCGCAGGCGTTCCGCGGCGCCGCGCAAGCCAGGGCGATCGGCTCGTGGACGGCGTGGACCGGCACGGCGATGCTCGTCGGCCCGGTGCTCGGCGGCGTCCTGGTGGACGCCCTCGACTGGCGGCTCGTGTTCGGGATCAACGTGCTGCCCATCGCCGTGACGCTCGTGCTCCTCGCCCGGCTCCCGCACGACGCACCCGTCGCCGACGGCACGCGCGTGGACGTGCCCGGCGCGGCGCTCGGCGCCCTCGGCATCGGCGGGCCGGTCTTCGCGCTCATCGAGCAGTCGCAGCTCGGGCTCGGCCACCCGCTCGTGGTCGCCAGCCTCGTCGTGGGCGTCGCGTGCCTCGTGCTGTTCGTGCTCCGGGAGCGGCGCACCCCGCACCCGATGCTGCCCCTGTCGCTCTTCCGGGAGCGGGACTTCCTCGTCGGCAACATCGCGACGGTGGGCATCTACGGCGCGCTGTCGCTCGGCGGGTTCGTCGTCGCCGTGTTCCTGCAGCAGACCGGCGGTCTCTCGGCGACCGAGGCCGGGTTCGCGCTCGTGCCGACCACCGTGATCATGCTGCTGCTGTCGACGCGCTTCGGCGCGCTGGCGGGGCGCATCGGGCCCCGGCTCCTCATGGGCGCGGGGCCGATCGTCGCGGGCGGCGGCTACCTGCTGATGCTGCGCGTGGCCGAGCCCGTCGACTACGGGACGCAGCTGCTGCCGGGCATCCTCGTGTTCGGCCTCGGCCTCTCGATGACGGTGGCCCCGCTGACCGCGACGATCCTCGAGGCCGTGCCCTCCGCCCAGGCGGGGATCGCGTCGGCCGTCAACAACGCCGTGTCGCGCGTCGCCGGGCTCGTGGCCATCGCGGCGATCGGCCTCGTCGCCGGGCCCGACCTCGACGTCGCCGCCTTCCACCGCGTGGTCCTCGTCACGGCGGGGCTGCTCGTGGCCGGCGGGCTGGTGTCGCTCGTCGGGATCCGGTCGCGCCGCGCGGCGGGGACGGATGCGACGCGCCCCGACCGCGCCGCGACGGACGCGCCGGCGGCCTAGACGGCCAGCAGCACCTTGCCGACGTGCTGCGACGACGCCACGTGCGCGTGCGCGGCGGCGGCCTCGGCGAGCGGGAGGACGCGGTCGACGATCGGCCGCACCGAGCCGTCCGCCACGGCGGGCCACACGTCCGCGCGGACCGCGGCGACGATGCGGGCCTTGTCGTCGGCATCGCGGGCGCGGAGCGTCGTGCCCCAGATCCGCCCGCGCCGCGCCATGAGCTGCCCGATCGCGATGCTCGTGGGCGCGCCGCTCTGCGCGCCGATGACCATGATCCGGCCGTCGCGGGCGAGCGCGCGGATGTCGCGGTCGACGTAGTCGCCGGCGATGGGGTCGAGGATCACGTCGGCGCCCCGGCCGTCGGTCGCCGCGCGGAGCGCCTCGACGAAGTCCTGGCGGCGGTAGTCGATGAGGATCTCGGCGCCGAGCGCCCGGCACGCCTCGAGCTTGGCGGCGCTCCCGGCCGTGACCGCCACGCGGGCGCCGAGGCGCGTCGCCAGCTGGATCGCCATGGTGCCGATGCCGCTCGACCCGCCGTGCACGAGGAGCGTCTCGCCGGGCTGGAGCCGGGCGTCGAGCACGACGTTCGACCACACGGTGGCCACGACCTCGGGCAGGCCCGCCGCCGCGACGAGGTCGAGCCCCTCGGGCACGGGGAGGACGTGGCGCTCGTCGACCGCGACGAGCTCCGCGTAGCCGCCGCCCGCGAGCAGCGCGCACACGCGGTCGCCGACGCTCCACCGCGTCGCGCCGTCGCCGACCGCCGCCACCGTGCCGGACACCTCGAGACCCAGGTGCGTGGGCGCGCCCGCGGGCGGCGGGTAGGCGCCCTCGCGCTGGCTGAGGTCGGCGCGGTTGACGCCGGCCGCCGCGACGCGGATGAGGACCTCGCCGGGCCCCGCGACGGGATCCGGGAGCTCGGAGAGGGAGAGGACGTCGGGACCGCCGGGGGCGTCGAAGGTGATGGCACGCATCCGGCCACGCTACGCCGGGCCCCGTCCCCGAGATTGCATGAACTCGCAATCAGATTCGGGAATGCCGACCGGATCCATGCGCTTGCATATCTTCGAGGCCGTCGGCCCGCACCCCATGACCCCGCACGAGAGGCACGCACATGAGCGACACCACCACCGTCCCCGGATACATCGCCGGCACCTGGACCATCGACAAGACCCACAGCTCGATCGGGTTCAGCATCCGCCACATCATGATCAGCAAGGTCAAGGGCACGTTCAAGGACTTCGATGCCGAGATCGTCACGGGCGCCACGCCCGAGCAGAGCTCCGTGAAGGCCCACGCGACCATCGCCTCGATCGACACCAACGAGCCGAACCGCGACCAGCACCTCCGCACGAACGACTTCTTCGACGCGGAGAACCACCCCACCATCGACTTCGTCTCCACCGCCGTGCGCGTGGAGGAGGACGGCGACGCGAAGGTCGACGGCGAGCTCACCGTCCGTGGCGTCACCAAGCCCGTCACGTTCGACGTCGAGTTCGGCGGCTTCGGCGGCGACCCGTACGGCAACACCAAGTTCGGCGCCACGGCCACCACCGTCATCAACCGCGAGGACTTCGGCCTGACCTACAACGCGGCCCTCGAGACCGGCGGCGTGCTGCTCGGCGACAAGGTCACCATCACGCTCGACATCCAGGCGGTCCTCGCGACCCCCGCGGCCTAGCGATCCGGCCGGGCGTCGTCCCGGCCGCCTCCGCTCCGGCGGATCCGGCGCCCCCTGTCCCGCGTGGACAGGGGGCGCCGTCGTGTCCGGGCGCACCGGATCTCGCGCGGCGCACGCGGGCCCGTCAGACGGGAGGGATCATCCCCAGCGCCCGCAGGGTCTCCGCCGGCCGCTCGACGTGCCCGAAGTGGCCGGCGTCGGCGATCACCGCGAGACGGACGCCGGGGACGTCCCGTGCCAGCCCCGGCAGGTCCTCCGGTCCGACGAAGACGTCGTGACCGCCGCGCACGGCGACCACCGGGCAGGCGATCCCCGGCCACATCCCGTCGGCGGGGTACGCCACCGCGATCTCCGTGGCCCGCAGGAAGCCCCGGGGCCGCACCTCCGTCGCCAGCGCCGCGATGACCGACCCGCGGATCCGCCGCACGTGCGCGAAGAGCGGGAAGGTGAGCGGCCGCAGGAGGCCGGCCCGCTGGAGGATCCGGACCAGGGCGAGCCCGGCCGGACCGAGGACCCGGGTCGTGCGCATCGCGCCGAGCATCATGCTGAAGCCCGGGAGCACGGCGACGCCGCGGATCGGGTGCGCGGCAGAGCGGATGACGGAGCGGAGCGTGGGGGAGACCAGGGCGAGCGAGCGCACGCGGTCGGGATGCCGGACGGCCGCGTGCAGGGCGACGAAGCCGCCCATCGAGTGCCCCACGAGGCGGCAGTCCCGGTACCCGAGACCGGTCACGACGCGCAGCACCGCGTCGACCACGGCGTCGAGCGTGACCTCCTCCTCCGGCACGTCGAGCACGGAGGCGCCCCAGCCGGGGAGGTCGAGGGCCACGACGTCCTCGAGGGGAGCGCCCGCCTCCCGGGCGGCGCGGAGGGCGGGGGTCCACGTGGTCCAGGTGCCCGCCGCGCCGTGGAGGAGGACGGTCGCCGTCGCGGACGCGCGCCGCGGCGCGCTGCGGTGCCGGACGATCCCGAGCGCGGTGGGCGTCGCGCCCGCGACCAGGCCGCAGCCGGCCGGATCCGGGTCGAGCTCGTACGGGCAGTAGCCGTCGTCGGGTCGGCGCGTGGCCCCCTCCGCGCGGCGGGCGTCGCGCACCGCGTCGGGCGCGGGCGGTCGGCGGGGCGGACGAGGGGGAGCGGAGCGGGGGATGCGCACGGACGGCCTCCGGTGGGTGGATCCGCACAGGCTCCCCGACGACGGCCCCGCCGCGCGGGCCGCCTCCCCAGCCGCCGTCGCGCGCGGCGGGCCGCCTCCCCTCCCGCCGTCCCGCGCGGCGGCGCCGGATCAGCCGCGGAGGACCGGCCCCAGCGCCCGCAGAGTCTCCGCCGGCCGCTCCACGTGCGCGAAGTGGCCGGCGTCGGGGATCACCGCGTGCCGGAGGTCGGGCACGGCGCGCGCCAGCAGGTCGAGGTCGTCCCGCGACACGAACACGTCGCCGTCGCCGCGCACGGCGACGACCGGGCAGGCGATGCGCGACCAGAGGCCGTCGGCGTCGTAGCCGCGCGTGACCTCGGCCGCGAGCGAGAACGCGCGGGGCCGGGCCTCGGTCCCGATGGCGTCGACGATCGAGCGGCGCACGCGCCAGCCGTGCGCGAAGAGCGGCAGGGCGATCGCGCGCATCAGCCGGACGCGGCCGACCCCGCGGATGAGCGCCGTGCCCGGGCGGCCGAGCCGGCGCATGGTGCGCATGATCCCGAGCATCATCGTGAAGCCCGGGATGAGCCGGAACTCCCGCACCGGGTGCGCCACGCTCCGGATGACCGAGTACGTGGTGGGGGAGACGAGCGCGACCGCGACGGCGCGGGCGGGGTCGCGGGCGGCGAGGTGCAGCGCGATGAAGCCGCCCATCGAGTGGCCGACGAGGCGCCAGCGCGCGTAGCCGAGGCCGTCGACCACGCGCGTGACGGCGTCGGCGATGGCATCGACGGTCGCGTCCGCGTCGGCGGCGTCGAGGGCGGAGCCACCCCAGCCGGGGAGGTCGATCGCGACCACGTCCGCGAAGGGGGCGCCGGCCTCCCGCGCCGTGCGCAGCAGCGGCGTCCACGTGCTCCACGATCCCGCGGCCCCGTGCAGCAGGACCGTGGCGGTGTCGGATCCGCGGCGCGCCTCGTGGTGGTGCCGCACGACGCCGAGCGCGGTGGGCGTCGTGCCGCGGACGAGGCCGGAGCCGCGCGGATCCGCGTCGAGCTCGAGCGGGCTGTAGCCCGGGAGCGGCCGCGTCACTCGGTCCCGCCGATGATCTCCGACCGGATGCGGCGGATGTCCTCCAGCAGCGAGCCGATGAGGATCCAGTGCTCCTCGCTCGGCTGCAGCACCACGAGCGGCGCCGTGAGCGCCGGCTCCTCCTGCGGCCCCGCCTCGCCGCGTCGGTTGCCGCCGCCGCCCGGCAGCGCGTGCTCGGCGAGCAGCCGCACGTCGTGGGCGGCGCGCGTGAGCTCGGTCGCGATGCCGCGCACCACGGGCTCCTCCGCGAGCGACGGGTCGTAGCGGTCGTGCACGGCGCGCGTCATGCCGACCACGCGGTTGACGAGCACCGTGAGCGTCGCGAGGAGCTCGCGGTCGGCCTCGAGGAGCGTCCGGTGCCGGCGGCGGAGCGGGTTGAGCGTGAGGCTCTCGAGCCCCCGGTCGACCTCGGCGACCGCCTTCGTGTGCCGCGGCCGGAGCTCGCGGGCGCGCGCGAGCATGCGGTCGAGCTCCTCGCGGTCGACCGGCTCCGACAGGGCGCCCGCGAGCCGGTCGAGCGCCGCGGCGCAGTCGCCCGCGAGGCCGATGACGGCGCGCCGGCTCGCCTCGTGCAGCACGGGCGGGGCGATCGCGATGTTCACGAGCACGCCGATGGCCGCCCCGAGGATCGTCTCCACGATGCGGTCGACCGCGTACACGGGCGAGAGCTGGCCGATGGCGAGCACGAGCATCGCGCTGATGGGGATCTGCGTGCTCGACCCCGGCGTCAGCCGGAACACCCAGCCCACCAGCACCGCCACGACGACCGCGAGGAGCACCACCCCGCTCGACGTGCCGAGCGCCAGGCCGAGGACGAGCGCGAGCAGCACCCCCGTGATCACGCCGAGGCTGCGCTCGACCGCCTTGCCGAAGGTCTGGTTGATGCTCGGCTGCACGACGAGCAGCGCGGCGATGGTCGCGAAGATGGGCAGCTGCGCGGGGAGCAGGGCGATGCAGACGAACCAGGCGATGATCGCGGCGACGCTGGTCTTGACCACCTGGACGAACGGGATCCGCGTGGTGGTGCGGACGGTCGTGGTGATGCGCACGTGCGGCCTCCGGCGGATCTTGGGTGCCTCCATCATCCCGGAGCGCGGGCACGGCGGCGACCTCGGTCGCGCGGGCGACCCGCGGCTCAGGCGACCTCGGCCGCGTCGTCCATCTCGTGTCCGCCGTCGCCCCCGCCGCCCTGTCGCCTCGCGTCCTGCCAGCGCGCCCACATCTCCTTCAGGTCCCACGCGTCCTCCGCCTGGATGGAGACGCCGCGCTCGCCCGTGCGCCTCGTGCGCCCGCGGATGACGAGCAGCCGCGTGCCGAAGAGCATGGGCCCCGCCTTCTGCTGCGCCTCGTCGAAGAAGGTGGAGTCGGAGCAGCCCGAGCCGTCGTCGAGGCTGATGAAGACCACGCGCTTGCCGCTGCGCATGGGCGGGGTCTGCGTGGCGATGCGGATCCCCGCGACCACCACCTCCGAGCCGCTGCGCACCTCCAGCAGCCGGCTCGCCGGGATCACGCCGAGCTCGTCGAGCATCGGCCGGTAGCTCTCCAGCACGTGCTCGGTGACCTCCATCTGCAGGATGTCGAGCTCGGCGGCGACCCGCGCCCGGCCGTCGGGGTCGGGGGAGCCGCGCGGGATGAGGTCGCGGTCGTCGACGAACAGCGGCAGCTGGCCGGCCGGATCCTGGGGCCGGGCCGCGCGCGCCGTGAGCCGCCGCACGTACGCCATCACGTCGCCGCGGGACGCCGGGCCCCGGGCGCCGTCGTCGGCGGCGGACGCCGCGAGCGAGTCGAGCGCGCCCACCGCGGCGAGCCGCTCCAGCAGGGCGCGCGACGGCTGCGCCTTCGCGTAGAAGTCGGAGATGGAGTCGTAGGGCTGGCCCGCGACGATGCGCGCCATCTCCGCCTCGCTCATGCCGTGCACGTCCTGCAGCGACAGCCGGATCCCGAGCTCGCCGATGCGCGTGCGCCCGGTGGTCGCCTCGCCCGCGACGCGCTCCACCCGGTAGACGCCGGTCGACCGGTTCGCGTCGAGCGGCAGCACGGGCACGCCCATCCGCCTGGCCTCGGTGAGGAGCAGGCGCTTGGGGTACATGCCGGGGTCGTGCGTGAGGATCCCCGCGAGGAACTCCGCCGGGTAGTGCGTCTTCAGCCACGCGCTCTGCCAGGTGGGCAGCGCGAAGGCCGCGCCGTGCGCCTTGCAGAACCCGAACGAGCCGAAGCCCTTCAGCGCCTTCCAGATGCGCTCGACGTCGGCGTCCGAGAAGGGCCGCCGGCCCGTGCGCCCGTCGACGTGCGCGGACGTGCGCTCCCGGAACGCCCGCTCGACCACCGTGTCCATCCGCTCCATGTTGCGGCGCAGCTCGTCGGCCTCCGCGAGGGAGACCTGCATGCAGTCCGCGAAGATCCGGATGACCTGCTCGTGGTAGATGACGACGCCGAAGGTGGACGCGAGGAACGGCGCGAACCGGGGGTGCAGGTAGTCGGGCCGGGTGATGCCGTGCTTCGTGTCGAGGAACGGCGCGACCATGTTGCCCTTCATGGGGCCCGGCCGGAACAGCGAGATGTCGGCGATGAGGTCCTCGTAGACGTCGGGCTGCATCTTGCCGATGAGCTCGCGCTGCCCGGGCGACTCGATCTGGAACATGCCGAGCGTGTGCGTGGTGCGGATGGCGGCGAAGGTCTCCTCGTCGTCGTGCGGGATCTCGTCGAGCTCGATGCGGCCGTCGCGGTGCACGTAGCGCGCGTCCACCGGGATGCCGCCCGCGACCGCCGAGCGCGTGCCGTGGATGCGGTGGATCTCGTCCAGCGCGTACGCCATGGTGCTCTGCATCCGCACGCCCAGGATGTCGAGCTTGAGGAGCCCCATGTCGTCGATGTCGTCCTTGTCGAACTGGCTCATGGGCAGGCCCATGCCGCTCGGCTGCACGGGGCTCGTGCTCAGCAGGTCGGAGTCGCCGAGGATGACGCCGCACGGGTGCATGGAGATGTGCCGGGGGAGCCGGTCGAGCCGCTCGGTGAGGTCGACCAGCAGGTCGATGCTCGGGTCGTCGCGCACGAGGTCGGCGATGGGCTTGAGCTCCGGCTTCGTCTCGAGCACCGCCCGGAACTCGCGCGCGTCGAAGCGCCAGATGTTCTTGGCGATGAAGTCGACCTGCTGCTCGTCGAGGTCGAGCGCGAGCCCCGCGTCGCGCGCGGCGCCGCGGGCCCGGTAGGTGTTCTGCATCGACAGCAGCGTGACCCGGTTGCTGCCGTACTTCTCGAACACGCGGTGGTAGACCTCGTGCCGGCGCGCGGACTCCACGTCGATGTCGATGTCGGGCAGCGTCGAGCGCACCTTCCCGAGGAAGCGCTCGAACAGCAGGTCGTGCTCGAGCGGGTCGACGTTGGAGATGCGCAGCAGGTAGTTGACGAGGCTGCCCGCGCCGGATCCGCGCGCCTGGTTGCGCACGCCCATGTCGCGCATGAGGGAGCACACGTCGGCCACCGTGAGGAAGTAGGTGGCGAAGCCGAAGCCCGTGATGGTCTGCAGCTCGGTGCGCATGCGGGCGAGCACGCGCTGCCGCATGGCCTCGTCGACGTGCCCGAACCGCTCGGTGACGCCGGCCTCGGCCTTCCGCCAGAGCGCCTCGTCGGGGTCGCCCGTGACGCCGATCACGGACTTCTCCGGCAGCTTCGGCTTCCGCCAGGCGAGGTCGGCGTCCGGATCCAGGCGGCACCGGTCGGCGAGCTCCTCCGTGGCGCGCAGCAGCGCCTCGCCCGCCCGGCGGTCGAGGGCTGACGCGCCGGCGATCTCCCGCGCGATCTCCTGCATCTCGGCCGGGGTCTTGAGCCACGCCTGCCCGTTGGGCTGCGGCCGGAACGAGCCGAGCGGTCGGAGCGTGCCGGCGGAGTCGAGCACGTCGCCCGTGAGCGCGTCGTCGGGCTCGAGGTAGCGGACGGCGTTGGTGAGCACGGCCGGGACGCGGTGCGCGTCGGCGAGCTCCAGCATCCGGGCGGCGTGGCGGAGGCTCGCGGCCTCGCCGGGCTCCGTGTAGTGGCAGACCACCTCGACGGCGATCGCGCCCGGCAGCAGCCGCGCCCACTCCGCGAGGTGCCGGGACGCGAGCGCGTGGTCGCCCGCGGCCACGGCCTGGCCCACGTCCGAGTCGGGCCCCAGCAGGACGGTGCCGACCGGCCCGTCCTCGCCGAGGAGGAACCCGGGCGGCCGCGTGCGGGAGATGCCCGCCTGCGCGCTCCGGGCCGTGCTGCGGGCCGTGCCCCGCCCGTGGCTGGCGCTGATGAGCCGGCTGAGGGCCGCCCAGCCCTGGCCGCGCGTGCCGCCGTGCGCGAGCACCGTGATCCGGCCGGGGCGCTCGCCCGTGAGCCCGAGCTCCGCGCCCACCACGGGGGAGACGCCGCGGGCGATCGCGCGGCGGATGTGGCGGACGGCGCCGTAGAGCCCGTCGCGGTCGGTGACGGCCGCGGCCGACGCTCCGCGCTCGGCGACCTGGTCGACGAGCGCCTCGGGCGCCGAGGTGCCGAAGTGGGCGGAGAAGGCGGACGCGACGTGCAGGTGGGTGAAGCTCACGCGCGCCTCCCGACGGTCCCGCGCGCCCTCCCGGACGCGGTGTTCGAACGGATGTTCGACTCGCCCAGTGTAGGTCGGCCCTCGTCCGGCCGCGACCCGTAGTCTCGGAGGATGACCAGCGAACCCTCCACCCTCGTCATCCTCGGCGCCAGCGGCGACCTCACGGAACGCCTCCTCCTGCCGGGTCTCGGCAGCCTCGTGGCGAGCGACCGGGGGCGGCGGATCCAGCTCATCGGCACCGGCCGGAGCGAGCGCGGGGCCGACGAGTGGCGGAAGACCGTGAAGACTGCGTTCGACTCGGTGGACGCGAAGGGGCGTCGCGCGGCGGGCATCGTGTCGTCGACGAAGTACATCCAGGCGGACCCCACCGACCTCGACGACCTGAAGCGCGTCCTCGACGCGTGCGAGGGCGCGCCCGCGCTCTACTTCGCGCTGCCGCCGGCCATCTCCATCGCGGTCTGCGAGAAGCTCGAGCAGCTCGACCTGCCGGAGGGCACCACGCTCGCGCTCGAGAAGCCGTTCGGGTCGAACAGCCGCACGGCCGCGCAGCTCAACCGGCAGCTGCTGAAGCTCGTGCCGGAGGACCGGATCCACCGCACCGACCACTTCCTCGGCCTCTCCACGGTGCTCAACCTCGTGTCCCTGCGCTTCGCCAACCGGTTCTTCGAGTCGGTGTGGAGCGCGAAGGACATCGAGAAGGTCGAGATCCTCTACGACGAGACGCTCGCGCTCGAGGGCCGCGCCGCCTACTACGACAAGTCGGGCGCGCTGGTCGACATGATCCAGAGCCACCTGCTGCAGGTGCTCGCGGTCTTCGCGATGGAGCCCCCGGCGAGCATCGACCCGGACGACCTCCGGTCGAACATCGCCTCGGTGCTCCGGGCCACCGAGGTGTGGGACAACGACGCCGTCGCCCACAGCCGTCGCGCCCGCTACACCGGCGCGACCATCGACGGCACCCGCGTCCCCGGCTACGTCAAGGAGGAGGGCGTGGATCCGGGCAATGAGACGGAGACGCTCGCCGAGGTCACCTTCGGCATCGCCAACGCCCGCTGGGCCGGCGTCCCGTTCCGCCTCCGCTCGGGCAAGGCCCTCAAGGAGGCGTCGAAGCGCATCATCGTCACCTTCAAGCCCGTGGCGCACCTGCCGCGCGGGCTCCACGGCTCCGCCCGGCCCGACCGCCTGATCATCGGCCTGAAGCCCGACGGCATCTCGCTCGAGGTCACTATGGACGGCACGGGCGAGCCCTTCACCCTCACCCAGTCCACGTTCCGGGCCGAGTTCGCGCAGCCCGAGCTGACGCCGTACGGCGAGGTGCTCGACGGCATCCTCGCGGGGGATCCGCGCCTGTCCGTCCGCGGCGACGTGGCCGAGCGGTGCTGGCGCATCGTCGCGCCCGTCATGCGCGCCTGGAAGGGCGACCGCGTGCCCATGGCCGAGTACCGCGCGGGTTCCACGGGCCCGACCGCCTGGCGCTGACCCCGTCGCGCCGGTCCGCCCGGCATGACGGCTGGCTGGGGGTCCTCCGCGGTCCCGGGCGGCCGTGCCGCGGCGCCCTAGCGTGAGGGCATGCCCGTGACCCTCACCGAGATCCCGCTCCCCGCCGCCGGCGCCGGCGCATCACCCGGCCTCCACGGCGTGCTGGCGGTCCCCGACGGCGAGGGCCCCTGGCCCGCCGTCGTGGTGGTCCACGAGGCGTTCGGCGTCACCGACGTGATGCGACGCCAGGCGGAGCGGCTGGCCGAGGCCGGCTTCCTCGCGCTCATGCCCGACCTCTTCTCCGCGGGCGGCGCCCGCCGCTGCCTCGTCGCCACCTTCCGCACGCTGGCCGCGGGCGAGGGCCGGGCGTTCGTCGACGTCGAGTCGGCGCGCCGGCTGCTCCTCGGACGCGACGACTGCACGGGCCGCGTCGGCGTCATCGGCTTCTGCATGGGCGGCGGGTTCGCGCTCGCGGCGGCGTCGCGGGGGTTCGACGCGTCGAGCGTGAACTACGGGTTGCTCCCCGAGGACCTCGACGGCGTGCTGGAGGGCGCCTGCCCGGTCGTCGCGAGCTACGGCGGGCGCGACCGCCAGCTCGCGGGGGCCGCCGCGCGGCTCGAGGCGGGCCTCGTCGCCCACGGCATCGCCCACGACGTGCGCGAGTACCCGGACGCGGGGCACGCCTTCCTCAACGAGGCCGAGTCGGGCCCGCGGATCCTCCGCCCCATCCTCCGCGCCACCGGGCTCGGACCCGAGCCCGCGTCCGCCGCGGACGCGTGGCGGCGGATCGACGCCTTCCTCGACGCGCACCTGCGGACCGACCAGAGGGGCGCGGGCTCTTAGCGCATCCGGCCCGTCGGCGGGTGGACTCTCCACCGGTCCGGTTAGCCTGGGACGATCCGGGCCGCCGTGCCCGGTTTCCCCGCCCGGCGACGAGAGATCCCCGCATGAAGCACGCCCCCCAGAGGACCCGCGCCGATCGTGCCCGCGTCCGCGGCATCGCGCGTCACGGACGCCTGCGCACGCCGAGCGCCGGCCGCACGGTGATGAAGGGCGTCGGCATGGTCGCCGCGGTCTCCTCCGCGGCGGCGGCGTCGATCCTGGGCATCGTCCTCGCGGACCTCTCCAGCACCGTCTCCGCGAACCAGGTCGACATCTCCGGCGGCCAGGCCCTCCCGCCGTCGCTCGGCGGCATCGACGGGGGCGCCAACATCCTCGTCGTCGGCAGCGACAGCCGCGAGGGCCAGGGCGACGGGTACGGCGCCGCGAAGGACGTGGGGACCGCGACGCTCAACGACGTCACGATGCTCCTGCACATCAGCGAGGACGGCTCGCGCGCCACCGTCATCTCGTTCCCGCGCGACATGCTGGTCCCGATCCCCGCGTGCGAGGGTCCCGACGGCACGCAGTACCCGGCCCTCGCGCGCGCCCAGCTCAACGAGTCGCTCTCCCGCGGCGGCTTCGAGTGCACGGTGCGCATGGTGGAGGGCCTCACCGGCCTCGACATCCCCTACGGCGGCGTGGTCCAGTTCAACGGCGTGGTCGAGATGTCGAACGCGGTCGGCGGCGTCGAGGTCTGCGTGGCCAACGGCATCTACGACAAGAAGACCGACTTGTCGCTGGACCCGGGCATCCACCCGCTCCAGGGCAAGGAGGCGGTGCAGTTCCTCCGCACGCGCTACGGCGTGGGCGACGGCAGCGACATCTCGCGCATCGGCAACCAGCAGGTCTTCCTCAGCGCGCTCGTGCGCACCATCAAGAGCACCGACACGCTGACGAATCCGGCGAAGCTCTACGGCATCGCGCGCGCCGTGGTCGACAACATGCAGCTCTCGACGTCGCTCGCCGACCTCGACACGCTCGTCTCGGTGGCGCTGACCTTCAAGGACATCCCGCTCGGCGACGTGACGTTCCTCCAGTACCCGGGCCAGGTCCTCGCCAACGGCCGCGTGCAGCCGGACGAGGCGGCGGCCCAGCAGCTCGTCGGCCTGCTCGCCTCGGACGCGGACTTCACGGTCGGCGCGAAGGCGACGACGGACGAGTCGGGGAGCGTGCCGGCGGAGGGCACCGCCACGACGCCGCCCGCGGATCCGGCCGCGCCCGCCGACGGCACGACGCCGACCGACGGCGCGACGCCCGCGCCCACGCCGAGCTCGCAGGTGCTCGACGAGAGCATCACGGGGCAGACCGCCGCGGAGGCGACCTGCTCGAACGGCCGCGGCCGCTAGGAGCACGGCACGCACCTCCGCCGGACGTAGGTGCGTGCGTCAGCGGTCGGCGGGCGCCTCGACGATCCGCGGATCCGGGAACGCCGTCTCGACCGCGGGGCTCGCGGTGCCGCGGGCGCGCATCCAGACGAAGAAGCCCGTGAGCGTGAACGCCCCGTAGAAGACGTACATGGAGGCGGAGGCGTAGTAGCCGGCGCTCACCAGCAGGGGCACGCCGACGAGGTCGACCGCCACCCAGATGAGCCAGAACTCGACCCAGCCCTTCGCCATGCCGTAGGTGGCGAGGAGCGAGCCGACGAAGATCCAGGCGTCGGCCCACACGGGCTCGTACGAGCCGAGCGCGCGGAAGACGGGCGTGAGGAGCGCGGTGCCGCCGACGAGCGCGACGACGAGCAGGATCCGCTGCCGTCCGGACGCCCAGCGCGGGACGACGGGCGCGCCGCCGTGCCGGGCCTGCTGCCAGCGGTGCCAGCCGTAGACGGACACGACGATGAACATGACCTGGCGTCCGGCCTGGCCGAGGAGGTTGACGGGGTTCGGGGTGCCGAAGACGGCGCCCAGGAAGACGGTGAAGAGCAGGACGTTGCCGACGATGTCGACGGGCCACGCCCAGACCCTGCGGCGCATGCCGCCGAGGGCGCTGGCGAGGCCGAACAGGTTGCCGACGATCTCGCGCCACAGCACGACCTGGTCGCCGATGCGGAGCTGCGCGTCGAACAGCCACTCGAGTGCCGCCATGCCGGGTCCCTCCGTGCGCCGCGGTCCGGGCGACCGCGTGCCGACGCCGTGCGCGGCGCCGGTGGATGCAAGGCCCGCGTGCCGCCCGCTATTCCCCGGCGGCGGCCGGACGCTCCGGCGCGCGTGGCACCCGCGGCACCCGCCATCCTGCCCGCCGCTCACGCGAACAGGCGCGTGTCCAGCTCCTCGTCCGACGCCGTGACGAGCGACCACCGGCCGCGCGCGTCGACGCTCAGGTCGAACGACCCGTCGACCCGGCGCGCACCCGTGGTGAGCGGCACGGCCTCCACGCGCCACATGCGCAGCTCGAGCAGGTGGCCGCCCGCGCCGCGGGGCGCGCGGCCCGTGCGCTGCCACCAGTCGACCCGCGCGATCCACCGCTCGGGCGAGCTGACGACGCCGTAGACCACGCCCCGCCAGGTGAACCGCAGCGGCGATCCGTCGCCCGAGAGCTCGACCTCCACGTCCTCGTCGATCCGCATCGTGCCGCTCCTCCCTCGTCGCGCCGGCCGCGCCCCGTGCGTTCGAACGGGTGTTCGAACGTCTGATCCGAGTGTAGGAACGGGCGCCGACATCCACGAGGGGAGCGGGCGGATCCGCCTCACCCTCCACCCGAGGTCGAGGGTCGGCCATGCGAGGTCGATCGGGCATGGATCCGGGCACGCGCGCGTTGGCCCTGGAGTCCCGAGGGCGGCAGACGCCTCCCTCGTCATCGACACCCGAGGAGGGTCCACATGACCGACACCACCACCGCAGCCGGCGCATCCGGCACGTTCACCATCGGCGGCGACCTGCCCGTCGTCCGTCTCGGCTACGGCACCATGCAGCTGACCGGCGAGGGCGTCTGGGGCGCCCCCGCGGATCCGGCCGAGGCCGTCCGCGTCATCCGCCGCGCCGCCGAGCTCGGCGTCACGTTCTTCGACACCGCCGACTCCTACGGCCCGTTCGTCGCCGAGGAGCTCCTCAAGGAGGCGCTCCACCCCTACGCCGACGACGTGGTCGTCGCGACCAAGGGCGGGCTCACGCGCCCCGGCCCCGGCGACTGGCGCCCCGTCGGCCGCCCCGAGTACCTGCGCCAGCAGGCCGAGCTGAGCCTCCGCCACCTCGGCCTCGAGCGCATCGACCTGTACCAGCTGCACCGCATCGACCCGGCCGTCCCGCTGGAGGACCAGATCGGCGTGCTGAAGGAGCTGCAGTCCGAGGGCAAGATCCGCCACATCGGCCTGTCCGAGGTCTCCGTCGACGACGTGAAGGCCGCGCGCGAGATCGCCGAGATCGTCTCCGTGCAGAACCTGTTCAACCTCGCCAAGCGCGACGCCGAGCCGCTGCTCGAGTACGCCGAGGCCGAGGGCCTCGCGTTCATCCCGTGGTTCCCGCTCGCGACCGGCGAGCTCGCCAAGGACGGCGGCCCGCTCGACGCCCTCGCGAAGCAGCACGACGCGCGCGCCTCGCAGCTCGCGCTCGCGTGGCTCCTGCGCCGCTCGCCCGTGATGCTGCCGATCCCCGGCACCAAGTCGGTCGGGCACGTGGAGGACAACATCGCCGCGGCGGGCATCGAGCTCACCGACGACGAGTTCCAGGCGCTGACCGACGCCGTCTGATCCGCTCGCACGCACGAGGGCCCCGCAGGAGATCTCCTGCGGGGCCCTCGTGCGTCGCGCCCGTGCCGGGTGCGCGCTACGTGCCGATGCGGGTGCCGGAGTCGTCGGCGAGGCCGAGGTCGTCGAGCTGCGCCAGGAGGCTCGCGCCGTCCGGCGCGTAGACCCACGGGACGCTGCTGTCGAGCGCGCGCTCCTCGGCCTTCGCGCGGCCGCCCGCGAGCACGGCCTCCCCGGCGCTCAGCTGGCGGATGAGCACGACCTTCACGTTGTCGGGGTTGCGCTCCGCGAACTCGCCGTAGAGCAGCTCGTCGTGCTGGCCGTCGTCGCCCGCGAGGATCCACTTCACGCGCGGGAACTCCTCCGCGAGCCGCTGGAGGTTCAGCCGCTTGTGCTCCATGCCGCTGCGGAACCAGCGGTCGACCGTGGGACCCCAGTCGGTGAGGAGGATCGGGCCCGGCGGGTACAGGTTCCGCGACAGGAACCGCGTGAGCGTCGGCGCCACGTTCCAGGCGCCCGTCGAGAGGTACAGGACGGGCGAGCCGGCATGGCGCACGCGCAGCCGCTCGTAGAGGACGGCCATGCCGGGCGTCGGCGTCCGCGCGTGCTCGTCGAGCACGAACGTGTTCCACGCGGCGAGGAAGGGGCGGGGGAGCGCGGTGACCATGACGGTGTCGTCGACGTCGCTGAGGATCCCGGTGCGCACGTCGTCGCCCACGATGAACACCGGCGCCTCGACGGTCTCGGACCCCGTGGACCGGATGCGGATGGTGTGCCATCCGCTCGGCAGGGCCGCGTCGATGACCGTGTCGACGACGCCGCCGCGGTCGGCCCGCACGTGGTGCTCGGTGCCGTCGATCTCGACGACCACGTCCACGTCGGTGAGCGGCACGCTCATGAAGCTCCGCCAGCCGCGCACGCTCGAGTCGCCCGCGAGCGCCCGGCGGCTCTTCGGGTCGGTGAGGAGGACGCGGCACAGCACGCGCACCCACCGCACGGATCCGTAGCCGGCGTACGGGATGACGGTCGGCTGGAGGCCGCGCTTGCGGGCGCGTCCCTCGCGGATCTCGTGGATGCGGTCCTCGATGCGCGCCGCCCGGTGCAGGACGGGTGCGGCGGCGGGGGACTCGAGGAGCGTGCGGGTCGCGTGCTTCTTCTTCTTCGAGGTGGGGGCCACGGGCTCAGTCAAGCAGACCCGGGCGGAGCCGGACGCCGCTCGCACCGGAGGCCGCTCGCACCGGGCGCCGCTCACACCGGGCGGGCCAGCTCCGCGGTGTCCGGGGCTCCCTGGTCGATGCCGGGGCCGACCTCGTCCATCGCGAGCTCCTCGATCACGTCCTCGGCCTGGGCGGCCACCTGGCGCAGGAGCTCGGGCGAGCCCTCGGCCGTGGGGTCGAGCCACTCCTCGACCACGTCGGGCGAGAGCACCACGGGCATCCGCTCGGCCAGCGCCTCGACCGTGCCCGCCGCGGGACGGGTGAGCACCGCGCAGCTCAGCACCCAGCGGGCCGGGTCGTCGGCGGCGCGCGACGGATTCCGCCACCACTCGTACAGCGCCGCGAGGAGCACCACGCCGTCGCCCGCGCCCACGAGGTAGGGCGTGCGGAGCCCGTCGTCCGTCTCGTGCCACTCGTAGTAGCCCGAGACGGGCACGGCGGCCCGGCGGGAGACGAGCGCCGGCAGGAGGTCGGGCCGCGAGCCGAGGGACTCGGCGGGCACCTCCGCGAGCGGCGCGCCCTGGTCGGGCCCGGGCGACCCGGCCGGGACGAGCCCCCAGCGCGCGGACTCGAGGCGGCGGACGGGCACCTGGTCCTCCGTGTCGCCCTCGGCGCGGCGGGGGAGCGTGTCCACCAGGACGGCGACGCGCTGGCCCGGGGCGATGCGCCACGACGGCGCGGGCACGGCGTCGCCGGCGTGGTCGACGTCGAGCAGGGCGATCAGGTCGTCGGCGGCCGGGGACCGGGCGAGGAGGCGCGTCATGCCCTCCATCCTGGCCGACGGACCGGCCCCCGGCCTCCCGCGACGGCCTCCTGGTGGGGTGTCCGCCGAGCGAGCATTTGTTACGAAGTGGCGTCAGCGGACCCGCCGGTGCGGTCGTTCCGCGGCGCACGTGGTTCGCTGGTGTGCCTGGCAAGTGTCGATTCGTAGTGCCTACGAGGAATGAGCCACCCATGATCGAGTTCCACCACGTCCGCAAGCAGTACCCGGACGGCACGCTCGCGATCGAGGACTTCAGCCTCGTCGTGCCCTCGCAGACCACGACGGTCCTCGTCGGGTCCTCCGGCTGCGGCAAGACGACCCTCATGCGCATGATCAACCGGATGGTGGACCCGACCTCCGGCCGCATCGAGATCGACGGCGAGGACATCGCCGGCCAGGACGCCGTGAAGCTCCGCCGCAGCATCGGCTACGTGATGCAGAACTCCGGCCTCCTCCCGCACCGCAAGGTCGTCGACAACATCGCGACCGTGCCCCGGCTCACGGGCGTCGACAAGCGGAAGGCGCGCGAGGACGCGCTGAGGCTGATGGACACCGTCGGCCTCGACCGCTCGATGGCGGACCGCTACCCGTCGCAGCTCTCGGGCGGCCAGCAGCAGCGCGTGGGCGTGGCCCGCGGCCTCGCGGTCGACCCGAACATCCTGCTCATGGACGAGCCGTTCGGCGCCGTCGACCCGCTCGTGCGCGACGACCTGCAGCAGGAGCTCATCCGCCTGCGCACCCAGCTCGACAAGACCGTCGTCTTCGTGACGCACGACATCGACGAGGCGTTCCTGCTCGGCGACCAGGTCGTGATCCTCGAGAAGGGCGGCCGCATCGCCCAGCAGGGCACGCCGCAGGAGATCCTCTCCGACCCGGCGAACGACTTCGTCCGCGACTTCGTGGGCGCCGACAAGGGCAAGCGCGCGCTCCACCTCGAGGACACCGGCACCGGCCGCGTGCTCGTCGACCGCGACGGCCGGCTCGTGGGCGTGCTCGACGACGAGGATCGCGACGACACCCGATCGACGCCCGCTCCGACCGAGGCGGGGGCCGCGCACGCCCCCGGTGCCCCGGCGCAGGGTGGGGGACCCGCGTGACCTGGGTCCTCGCGAACATCCAGACGGTGCTCGACCTGGCGGTCGCGCACGTCGCGCTGTCCGTCGTGCCCGTGCTGCTCGGCCTCGTCATCTCGCTGCCGCTCGGCTGGCTCGCCAACCGGTACCGGCGCTCGCGCGGCGCCCTGCTCACGATCGGCGGCGCGCTCTACACGATCCCGTCGATCGCGCTCCTGCTGGCGATGCCGGCCGTCCTCGGCACGAACATCCTCGATCCCCGGAACATCGTCGTCGCGCTGACGGTCTACGCGGTCGCGCTCATGATCCGGATCATGTCGGACGCGCTGGCCTCGGTCCCGTCGGACGTGAAGCAGTCCGCCACGGCGATGGGCTACGCGGGGTGGGCCAGGTTCTGGCGGGTCGAGCTGCCGCTGGCCGGACCCGTGCTGCTGGCCGGGCTCCGCGTGGTCTCCGTCAGCACGGTCAGCATGGTCACCGTCGGGTCGCTGTCGGGGATCCAGAGCCTGGGGACCATGATCCTCACCGGCTACCGGCGCCAGTTCTACACCGAGATCATCACGGGCATCGTCGGCATCGTCGTGATCGCCCTCGTGTTCGACCTCGTCCTCCTGGTCGCAGGCAGGCTGCTCATGCCCTGGTCCGCGCAGCCGTCGCTCCGCGCCCGCACTCGCGCGACCCGCCGCGCCTCCCTCGTCACGGATGCGAGCGCCTCGTGAACCTCTTCGCCGAGGCCATGGGCCTCCTCCTCGACGGCTCCCGGTGGGACGGCGCCACGGGCTACGGCACGCGGCTCGTGGAGCACCTGGGCTACACCGCGCTGGCGATGGGCGTCGCAGCGCTGATCGCGATCCCCGCAGGCCTGTACATCGGTCACACGGGACGCGGGCGCACCGTCGCCGTCGCCTTCTCCGGTGGGCTCCGCGCGCTGCCGACGCTGGGCGTGCTGGTGCTGCTGGGCCTCCTGTTCGGCATCGGGCTGACGGGGCCGATCCTCACCTTCTCGCTGCTCGGCATCCCCCCGCTGCTGGCCGGGGTGTACTCCGGCGTGCAGGCCGTGGACCGCGCCGCGATCGACGCGGCGCGCGCGGTGGGCATGACCGAGTGGCAGATCCTCGGCCGCGTGGAGATCCCGCTCGCCCTGCCGCTGATGATCAGCGGCTTCCGGGCCGCGATCCTCCAGGTCATCAGCACGGTGACCCTCGGCGCGTACCTCGGGCTCGGCGGCCTCGGCCGTGACATCTTCACCGGGCTCACGACGAGCAACTACCCCCTGCTGCTCGCCTCCGCCCTTCTCGTCACCGCGCTCGCGCTCGTCGTCGACGCGTTCTTCGCGATCGTCCAGCGCACCGTCGTCCCCCGCGGCGTCGTCGCCGCCTCCGGGCGCACCCCCGACTCACCGCGCACCTCGTCGAGGCCAGCGGTCAGCACTACTCCCTGAAAGGAACACAGCACATGACCCACAGCATCACCCGCCGGCTCCTCGTCGGCACCGTCGCGCTGGGCACCGCGATGGCCCTCGCCGGCTGCGCGACCGGCGATCCCCTCGACACCTCGGGCGGATCCGCCTCCGCCGCGCCCACCGACACCATCTCCGTCGGCTCCGCCGCGTTCGGCGAGAACGTCATCCTCGCCGAGGTCTACGCGCAGGCGCTCGAGGCCAACGACGTGAAGGTCACGCGCAACCTGCAGATCGGCGAGCGCGAGGTCTACCTCAAGGCGCTCGAGGAGGGGTCCATCGACCTCATCCCCGAGTACACGGGCAACCTGCTCTCCGCCTACGAGCCCGACTCCGCGGAGACGTCGAGCGACGACGTCTACAGCGCCCTCACCGGGGCGCTCCCGTCCGGCTTCGAGGTGCTCGACCAGTCGCCCGCCGAGGACAAGGACTCCTACAACGTCACGAAGGAGTACTCGGAGACGAACGGCGTGACGACGCTCTCCGACCTCCGGGGCAAGACCGTCCGCGTCGGCGGCGGCGCGGTCCTGGGTGAGCGCCCGTACGGGATCCCCGGTCTCACCGACGTCTACGGCATCGATGCGAGCCTCGTGAACATCGAGGACCAAGGCGGTCCCAACACCGTCAAGGCCCTCCTCGACGGCCAGGTGGACATGGCGAACATCTACACGACCACCCCGTCGATCCTCGACAACGACTTCGTCACGCTGGAGGACCCCGAGAACCTCATCAAGGCGCAGAACGTCGTGCCGCTCGTGAACACCGCGAAGATGAACCCCGACGTCACCGCGATCCTCGACAAGGTGTCGGCCGCGCTGACCACCGAGGACCTCACGGAGATGAACCGCCGCAACCAGGGCGACGAGAAGGCGGAGCCCGCCGCCATCGCCGCGGACTGGCTGAAGGAGAAGGCCCTCTTCTAGGAGGGGCCGACCGGGTCGCGAGGCCCGGATCACGACGAGGGGCCGACGCGCGAGCGCCGGCCCCTCGTGGCATCGGCCTCCGGCGCGCACGCGACGGAGCATGATGGGACCACCGCATTCCCGTACCCGACGGCAGGAGCACGCGCATGGCGAAGAAGAAGTCCCCGACCGGCGAGGTGAGCGTGCTGGGCGCCGTGACGACGGTCGCCCGCGAGGTCCGCAAGCACCGGGTGGTCGCCGAGTCAGCGCCGCACGGGCAGGGCGCGAACATCCCGCCCGCGCCCAAGCGGAGCCCCGAGGAGCTGAAGCGCGACATCCTCGCCGGCCGGGAGGAGCTCGCCCGCACGGTCCGGGAGCTCGAGACGGCGCTCGACGTGCCGGCGCGCGCGTCCGAGCTGAAGGCGGAGGCGACCGGCCGCGTGCGCGGGATCCGCGACGACGTCGTCGCCCGCGTCCGCACGGCCGCCGACGACGTGTCGACCCGCACGCGCGCCTTCACGAAGAAGGACCCCGCCCTCGCCGCATCGATCGGCGCGGGCGCCGTGGCCGTCGTCCTCGCGGTCGGCGCCGCCGTCGTCTCCGGCGGCCGACGCTGACCGCCTCGATCCGCTCCATCGCGACGGAGGTCCCGCCGACCGTCCTCGCGCAGGACGGGGTGCGCGACCTGTTCGGGAGCCAGCCCGAGCTCTCGCGGCTCGGCACGCGGCTCGTGTCCGCGGCGTTCGGCGCGTCCGGCATCCGCACGCGCCACACGGTCATCGGCGAGCTCGGCACCGCGCCCGGCATGGCGGGTGCCGATGCGGCGACCGAGCCGGACGCGGCCGCGCCGGTGTTCTACGACCGGGCGACCGGCCGGATCCTCACCCCCGGCACCGGCGCCCGCAACGACGCGTACATCCGCGACGCCCCCGCGCTGCTCCTCGGCGCCGCACGGCAGGCCGTCGAGCAGGCGGAGGGGATCGACGCCGCCGACGTGACCCACGTCGTCACCGTCTCCTGCACCGGCTTCTACGCGCCCGGCCCCGACTACGCCGTCGTCCGCGGCCTCGGCCTCGGCGCCTCCACCCAGCGCTTCCACCTCGGGTTCATGGGCTGCTACGGCGCGTTCCCGGCGCTCCGGATGGCGTCGCAGTTCTGCGCCGCCGACCCCGAGGCCGTCGTCCTCGTCGTGTGCGTCGAGCTGTGCTCGCTGCACCTGCACTCCTCGGACGACGCGGACACCATCGTCGCCTCCTCCGTGTTCGGCGACGGGGCCGCGGCCGCGATCGTCACCGCGCGGCCCGCGCCCGCCGGATCCACCGTGCTCGACCTCGACGCGTTCGAGACCGTCCTCACGCCCGTCGGCGAGGACGACATGGCGTGGACCATCGGCGACCAGGGCTTCGACATGGTGCTCTCCAGCTACGTGCCGAAGATCATCGACGAGCACATCACGGGCGCGCTCGAGCCGCTGTGGGCGCAGGTGCCCGCGCTCCGCGGCGTCGCGCCCGCCGACGTCGAGGACTGGGCGATCCACCCGGGCGGGCGCAGCATCCTCGACCGCGTGGAGGAGCGGCTCGCGCTCGCGCCCGCGCAGCTCCAGGCGTCGCGGTCGACGCTGGCCGAGGTCGGCAACATGTCGAGCGCGACGGTGCTGTTCGTGCTCCGGCGGATCCTGCACGGCACCCCTCCCGCGGACGTCCCGGGCGCCGACGGCGGCGAGCTGGCCGCGCCCGTCGCCGCCACGGGCGCCGGCGCCGGTCGCGTGTGCGCCATGGCGTTCGGCCCGGGCCTCACCGTCGAGACGGCGCTCATGACCCGCCGCACCGCCTGATGGACCTCTCCCGCCGCGACGCCGGCCTCACCGAGCTGATGGACGACCCCGACTGCGACCCCGTCGCGCTCGACCGGACCTACGCCCGGTTCGCGCTCGTCAACCGCCTCGTGGCGGGGTGGCACGGGGTGTACCGGTCCCGGATCCGCGCGATGCTGTCCGCGACGCGGGAGACGACGCTCCTCGACATCGGGTCGGGCGGCGGCGACGTGCCCCTCGCGCTCGCCCGGTGGGCGCGACGGGACGGGCTGCGGCTGCGCGTGACGGGCATCGACCCGGATCCCCGCGCGGCCGCCTTCACGCGCGGCCTGCCGGCGGATCCCGACGTCACGTTCCTCCGGTCGTCGAGCGCCGACCTCGTGGCCGAGGGCCGCCGCTTCGACCTCGTCACGAGCAACCACGTGCTGCACCACCTCGACGACCCCGCCCTCGACGCGCTGCTCGCCGACTCCGCGGCCCTCGCCCCGCGGGCGATCCACGGCGACATCGCGCGGAGCCGGCTCGCCTACGCGGCGTACGGTCCGCTCGCGCGGATCGTGGCGCGGGGCTCGTTCGTGCACGTCGACGGGCTGCGCTCGATCCGCCGCAGCTGGACGCCCGTCGAGCTCGCCCTCCGCGTGCCGGACGGCTGGCGCGTCGAGGGCGCCGTGCCCTGCCGGCTGCTCCTCGTGCGCGACCCGTCGGCGCGGGGCGCGAGGCGGTGACCCGGATCGACGCGCTGATCGTGGGCGGCGGGCCGGTGGGGATCCACCTCGCGGCGCTCCTCGCGCAGGCCGGCCTCGACGTGCGCGTCTGGGAGGCCCGGCCGGAGCCCGCGCTGCTGTCGCGGGCGATCGGGATCCACGCGCCCGCCCTCGACGCGTTCGACCGGCTCGGCGTGGGCGACGAGATGGTCGCCGAGGCGGTGCTGGTGCGGAACGGCATCGCGATGGCGCGCGGCCGCGAGATCGGCCGGGTGGCCTTCGCCCGCGTGTCCGCGACGCACCCGTACGTGGCGGCGCTGCCGCAGTGGCGCACCGAGGCGATCCTCGCCCGCCGCCTCGCCGCGCTCGCCCCGGACGCCCTCCGCCGCGGGGTGACGCTCGCCGCGCTCGACGCGGATCCTCTCGAGGCACGGGACGGCGGCGTCCGCGCGACCGGCCGGGACGCGGACGGCCGCCCCGTCGAGGCGACGGCGCGCCTCGTGATCGGCGCCGACGGCACGCGCGGCCGGGTCAGGGGCCTCCTCGGCATCGGCGTGGACGAGCGCCCGCTCCCCGACCGCTTCCTCATGGGCGACGCGCCCGACACGACGGACGGCGGCGACGACGCCGTGATCACGCTGCATCCCGACGGCGTCGTCGAGTCGTTCCCGCTGCCCGGCGGCATGCGCCGCTTCGTCGTCGGCGTGCGCGCGGGGGAGGGGGACGGCGATCCGGCCGACGCCGTCGCGGCGGCGGTGCGGGCGCGCACCGGCCACGTCGTGCGCGCCGGGGACCTCGATCCGGTGAGCGGGTTCGGCGTGCGGCGGCGGCTCGCACGGCGCATGGCCGCGGGGCGCGCGATGCTCATCGGGGACGCGGCCCACGAGATCAGCCCCATCGGCGGCCAGGGCATGAACCTCGGCTGGCTCGACGCGGACGCGCTCGCCCCGATCCTCGTCGACGCCGCCCGCTCCCGTGACGGCGTGCCGGATCCGGCCCGCATCGCCCGCTGGGAGCGCGACCGCATGTCGAGCGCCCGACGCGCCGCGGTGCAGTCGGAGATCAACACCGCGCTCGGCCGGCCGGTCCGCGGACTCACGCGCGTCGTGCGCGACGCGGGGCTGCGCGCGGTCCTCGCGTCGCCCGCCGCCGCCGGCCTCGCGTCCGTCTACGCCATGGGCCGGGACGCGGGCGCCCGGGTCAGGTGAGCTGCGTGGCGTTGAGGGCGACCTGGGCCACCAGCAGCAGCGACGCCGCCATGATGAGCTGGAACAGCAGCCGGCCCGGCGGACGGGTCACGACGAGTGAGGCGCCCCACGCGGCGATCGCCAGGGTGACCACGAGCCCGCCGACCGCGAGCGGCGTGATCCCCGTGCCCGGATCCGCGAGCACCGGCCCGACCGACGCGACCAGCGCCCCGAGAGCGAGCGCCCCGAACGCGACGAGGCCGGACGGCACGCGCCCGAGCCGGTGCGGCAGGCCGCGGACGCCCGTGCGCGCGTCGTCGTCGAGGTCGGGCAGCACGTTGGTGAAGTGGATGGAGACGCCGAGCACCGCGCCCGTGGCCCACGCCCACGGGGCCGCGGGGACCGGATGCGCCGCGCCGAACGCGACGACCGAGGGCAGGATCCCGAACGCGACCACGAACGGCACCACGCTCGCCGCGGTGCGCTTGAGCCCGGCGTTGTAGGCCCAGCCGGAGCCGACGAGCACGACGTGCGCGAGGAGGAACGCCGGCCCGAGCGCCGCGGACGCGACCAGGCACGCGGCCGCCGTGCCGAGCGCCGCCGCCCGGACCTCGGCGACCGACACCTCGCCGCGGGCGACGGGCTTGTCGCGCCGGCCGACGCTGCGGTCGCGGCCGGCGTCGATCCAGTCGTTGGAGAGGCCGATGGAGAGCTGGCCGAGGAGGACGGCCAGGGCGACCGCGACCACGCGTCCGGGTCCGTACCCGAGCGCCACCGCGAGGCCGGCCGCCAGCACCGTGACGGTGGCCGTCGGCCCCGGGTGCGAGGAGAGCGCGAGGAGCCGGACGAGCCGCAGGGCGCGCCTCACGCGAGCGCCCGGCCGTAGCAGTGCGAACCGGGGGATCCGGCGTAGGCGCCGAAGCACGGGATCGCCTGCCAGCCCTCCCGGGCGTAGAAGCGCATCGCGTCGGGCTGCTCCTCGCCGGTCTCCAGCACGAGGTCGACGACGCCGAGGTCGCGGGCCGCGTCCTCGAGCGCGCGGAGGATCGCCGTGGCGACGCCCGTGCCGCGCGCGGCGGGCACGACGTACATGCGCTTCAGCTCCGCCCACGGCGGCGCGTCCGGGCGCGCGGGGAGCAGGCGGATCCCGCCGCAGCCGAGGGGCACCCCGTGGTCGTCGCGCGCGACGAGGAAGACGGCCACGTCCGCGGCCGTCGGCTTCGTGCCGGGCTCGGTGTCGCCGCCGTAGCGGAGGTCGAGCTCGTCGCGCTGGGCCCGGCGGAGCAGGGTCGCGTCCTCGTCGTCCCACGGGACCCGCGCGATGGTGCAGTGCATGGGACGATCCTGCCGCACGCGCGGGGCCGCGCCGACCGCGCCGATACCCTGGTGGGATGCTGATCCGCCCCGCCGAGCCCCGCGACATCGACGACCTGCTGGACATCCGCAACGACGCGATCCTGCACGGCACGGCCCTCTGGATGGACGAGCCCGTGGACCGCGCCGAGCGCGAGCGCTGGTTCGCCGAGACCACGGCGGCGGGGGACCCGATCCTCATCGCCGACGTCGACGGGCGCGTCGCCGGCTACGGCACGTACGGGCAGTGGCGGGAGAAGTCCGGCTACCGCTACTCGGTGGAGGACTCGGTCTACGTGCGCGAGGGCTTCCAGGGCCAGGGCATCGGCCGCGCCCTCGTGGAGGAGCTCATCGCGCACGCGAGGGCGGCCGGGAAGCGCGCCATGTTCGCGGACATCGAGGCGGGCAACGCGGGATCCATCCGGCTGCACGAGCGGCTCGGCTTCCGCCGGGTGGGTCTCCTCCCCGGCATCGGCGTCAAGTTCGGGCGGTCGCTCGACCTGGCGATCCTGCACCTCGCGCTCGAGGACGCACCCCGGGACTGAGACCGGGAGGGGCCCGTCCGGGCCGCCGTCGGCGGGATCGCGCCGAGCGCGGAGCGTCGGCGGACGACCGAGAGGCCCGGCACCGGGCGCGGGAACGCCTCCGGGTGCCGGGCCTCTCCGACGGCCTCGGTCCTTCGGGGGAGAGGAGGTCGTCGTGGTCCGGGAGCAGCCCATCCGGGGGGGGGATGGACGGACGTGCTCGTCGGGTCGCGAGCGTCGGGCCCAAGGGGGGGGGTAAGGGCCGTCCGCTCGGTGACGACTCTAGCCGGGTCCCCCTTTATGCGGACACCGGGAGCTGGCCCCAGAAAGAGGGGCGCGTGTCGGGTCAGTCCTGCGACTCGTCCAGCTCGCGGGCGCCGACCGCGACGACCGCGTCGCGCAGGGCGTGGAAGTGGCTGACCTCGAGCCCGTTGCGGAGGAGGTACGGCTCGACGCCGCCGCGGCCCGCGAGCGAGTGCAGCGCCTGGATGACGGGCGCGGGATCCCCCGCGGAGGCGTGCTGCGCGGCGTCGCGCACGTCGAGCCCGCCGGCGACGAGGGCGAGCGCCACGACGAGCGCGTCCTCGACCGACGCGGTGCGAGCGTCGTAGCGCTCGGGGCCGTCGGCGTCGACGCGCTCGGCGACCTCGGCGACGCGGGCGGCGAGCCGCGCGCCGTCGGCCACGAGCACGCCCACGAAGGCGGACGCGGTGGCGGTGGCGGATGCGGCGGATCCGGTCGCGGTGCCGGCTGCCCGGGAGGCGGGGGCGGAGGAGGTCATGGCGGCCCTTCGGTCGTCGTGCGGATCGGGTCGTGCGGGGCCGGCGGTGCGAGGGGTCGGATCCGGCGGGCGCGCTACCCGGCGGGCTGCGCGTGGACCAGGGCGCACCGGGTCGACGTCGATCCGGTGCGTGCTCGAAGGCTCGCCCGGCCGGGTGAACGGCGGGTGTCGGCCGCGCCCCCGCCGGGCGAACGCGACCCGACCGGGACGCGCCGCGACGCTCGCGCCTGTCGTCTACAAGTCGTAGAATGACGGTGTCGCGATGGAGCCTCGAACCGCACGATCCGCCCTCCACAGGAAGCGCAACCGGTCGCCATGACACCGCATCCCGCACCCGCCGCCCACCCGCACCCGACCCGTCCGCCGGCCGCCCGGCCGATCGGGGCAGCCGCGTGAACGAGCTCCTCGACCCGCTCGTCCTCTCCCGCTGGCAGTTCGGCCTGACGACCGTCTACCACTTCCTCTTCGTGCCGCTCACGATCGGCATGGCCGTCGTCTGCGCGCTGTACCAGACCGCCTGGGTCCGCACCGGGAAGCAGGAGTACCTGCGGCTCACGCGGTTCTTCGGACGGATCTTCCTCATCAACTTCGCGATGGGCACCGTCACCGGCATCGTGCAGGAGTTCCAGTTCGGCATGAACTGGTCGGAGTACTCCCGGTTCGTCGGCGACGTGTTCGGCGCCCCGCTCGCGCTCGAGGGGCTGCTGGCGTTCTTCCTCGAGGCGTCCTTCATCGGCGTCTGGATCTTCGGCTGGGACAAGCTGCCGAAGAAGCTGCACCTGGCGTCCATCTGGGTGGTGTCGGTCGCGTCGATCCTGTCGGCGTACTTCATCCTCGCGGCCAACGCGTTCATGCAGAACCCGGTGGGCTACCGCATCGACGAGGCCAGGGGACGTGCCGAGCTGACGGACATCGGGGCGCTCCTCACCAACAAGGTCGCCCTCGCCGCGTTCCCGCACACGATCTTCGCCGCCTTCATGTGCGCGGCCGCCGTGATCATCTCGGTCGCCGCCTGGCACCTGTCGCGCAACCAGCACCTCGACACGATGATGCCGGCGATCAGGTTCGGCATGTGGTTCATGGTCGTCTCGGGCGCCCTCACCATCCTCTCGGGCGACCAGCTGGGGCTCGCGATGGTGCAGACGCAGCCCATGAAGATGGCCGCCGCCGAGGCGCACTACGACACGTCCTCCGGTGCCGCCGCCTCGTTCTCGCTCTTCACGTGGGGCACGCCGGACGGGTCGAGCGAGCTGTTCTCCATCCGGATCCCGTACCTTCTCTCCTTCCTCTCCACGCACACGCTCGACGGCACGGTGCAGGGCATCAACGACCTGCAGGCGCAGTACGTCGCGAGCTACGGCCCCGGCGACTACACGCCGACCATCTGGGTCACGTACTGGGCGTTCCGCTGGATGATGGGCTTCGGCATGGCGGCCATCGGCGTCGCCGGCGCCGGGCTCTGGCTCACCCGGCGCGGACGGGCGATCACGAAGCCGTGGATGTGGAAGGTCGCCATCTGGGCCGCCCCGCTCCCGCTGCTCGCCATGACGGTGGGCTGGATCTTCACGGAGATGGGCCGCCAGCCCTGGATCGTGTTCAGCCTGCTGCAGACGTCCTCGGCCGTCTCGCCGAATGTCTCCGGGCTGCAGGTGCTGATCTCGCTCGTCGCGTTCACGCTCGTCTACGGCTCGCTCGCCGTGGTGGAGTTCCGCCTGATCCTGAAGGCCGCGCAGCACGGGCCGGAGCCGGAGCGCGCGCCCGACCCCGTCACTGGCGAGGTCGTCCGGGAAGCGAGCGTGTACTGAGATGGACTTGCCCACCCTCTGGTTCGGCGTCATCGCCTTCCTCTTCGTCGGCTACTTCGTGCTCGACGGCTTCGACTTCGGCGTGGGGATGAGCCTGCCGTTCCTCGCGAGGGACGACACCGACCGCCGCGTGCTCATCAACGCGATCGGGCCCGTCTGGGACCTCAACGAGACCTGGCTCATCGTCGCCGGAGCCGCGCTCTTCGCGGCGTTCCCCGAGTGGTACGCCACGATGTTCAGCGGCTTCTACCTGCTGCTGCTCGCGATCCTCATCACGCTCATCCTCCGCGGGGTCTCGTTCGAGTACCGGCACCAGGGGGCCTCCGACCGGTGGCGCGGGTCCTTCGACCTGATGATCGTCGTCGGCTCGGTCGTGCCCGCGTTCCTCTGGGGCGTCGTGTTCGCGAACGTGGTGCGCGGGGTGCCGATGGACGCCAACCACGACTACACGGGATCCACGCTCGACCTCCTGAACCCGTACGCGCTGCTCGGCGGGCTCACGACGCTGTCCCTGTTCCTCGTGCACGGGCTGCAGTTCGCGGCGCTGAAGACCGACGGGCCGATCCGGGCGCGCGCCCGCGCGCTGTCGATGCGGGTCGGCGCCGTCGCCATCGTCATCGTGGCGACGTTCCTCATCTGGACGACGCTCTCGCACGGCTCGGCGCTCTCCGGGCTGATCTCGGTGCTCGCCGCCGCCGCGCTCGTCGCCTCGTACCTCGCCAACGCGCGCGGGCGCGAGCGCTGGGCGTTCGGGCTGCTCGCGGCGACCATCGCGCTCGCGGTCGCCAGCCTGTTCGCGGCGCTGCACCCGTTCGTGATGCCGGCCTCGAACGACCCGGCGTTCGGGCTCACGATCGCGAACGCGTCGTCGTCGCCGTACACGCTCACGATCATGACGTGGGCGGCGGGCTTCGCGCTGCCGCTGATCCTCGCCTACCAGGCGTGGACGTACTGGGTGTTCCGGAAGCGCATCACGCGCGCCGTGATCACCCGGGCCGCCCACTAGGCCCGCGATGACGCCCCTCGACCCGCGGCTGCTGCGGGAGTCCGCCGCCGCCCGGACGATGCTGGTCGCCGGCGCCCTCGCGGGCGTCGTGCAGACCGCGGCGCTCGTCGCCTTCTGCTGGTCGCTCACGCAGCTCGTGACGCGGGCGATCGCCGGGCGCACCGCGGAGGAGCTCGCGCCCGTGCTCGCGGTCGTCGTCGCCTCGGCGGTCGTCCGCGGGCTCGCGGGCTGGCTGCTCGACGTGGTCGGCGCGCGCGGGGCCGCGCAGGTCGTCGCGGAGCTCCGGCGGCGCGCGCTCCGGGCGGTCGTCGCCCTCGGTCCGGCGTGGACCGCGAGCCGCAGCCGCGCGCGCCTCGCGACCGTGGTGGGGCCCGGCCTCGACGCGCTCGACCCGTACTTCGCGCGGTACGTGCCGCAGCTGATCCTCACGGCGCTCGCCACGCCGATCGTGGTGGCGGTGCTGTTCCTCGCCGACCCGCTCACGGGCGTCACCGTGCTCGTGACGCTGCCCGTCATCCCGGTGTTCATGGTGCTCGTCGGCTGGGCCACGCAGGAGGCGCAGCGGCGGCAGTGGTCACGTCTCACGGAGCTCGCGTCGGGCTTCCTCGACGTGGTCGACGGACTGTCGACCCTGCTGGTGTTCGGGCGGGCGCGGCGGCAGACGGCTCGGATCCGCCGGGTCACCGAGGAGCACCGCGTCGCGACCATGCGCGTGCTCCGGATCTCCTTCCTGTCCGGCTTCGTGCTCGAGCTCGCGGCCTCGCTCTCGGTGGCGCTCGTGGCGGTGTCGGTGGGCGTGCGGCTCATCGGCGGGCAGCTCGACCTCGAGGTGGGGCTGTTCGTGCTGCTGCTCGCCCCCGAGGCGTTCCTCCCGATCCGGCAGGTCGGCGTGCAGTTCCACGCCGCCGCGGAGGGGGTCGCCGCCGCGGACGACGTGCTGGGGATCCTCGACGAGGAGCGGGCGGCGCGGTCGGCGCCCTGCGCCATGCCGGCGGAGGCACGAGGCGACGGCGACGGTCGCACGGTCGCGTCGGAGAGCCGGGGCATCGCGGGCGGGACGGTCCCGGTCGGCGCCGCCCTCGTGATCCGCGACCTCGTCGTCGCGCACGGCGGGAGGCGCGTGGTCGACAGCCTCTCGGCGCGCATCCGGCGCGGGAGCGTCACGGCCGTCACCGGACCGAGCGGCGCCGGCAAGTCGTCGCTCCTCGCGGCGCTGCTCGGGCAGCTGCCCGCGGACGGCCGCATCGGCTGGACGGGCGGGGCAGCAGGCGACGCCTGGGGTGGGGCCGCCGGCGCGACCGGGGAAGGGGCGACGGGCGAGACCGCGCTCCGGCGCCCGGCGCCCGCGCAGATCGCCTGGTGCGGGCAGCGACCGGGCCTCGTGGCGGGCACGGTGCGGGAGAACGTCGCGCTCGGGGTGGACGACCCGGACGACGCGCTCGTCCGCCGCGCCCTCGACCTGGCCGCCGCGGACGGAATCGACCCCGACCTCGTGCTCGGCGTCGGCGGACAGGGGCTCTCCGGCGGGCAGGCCCAGCGGGTCGCCGTCGCGCGCGCCGTCCACCGGGCGCTCGCCCTCGACTGCCCGCTCGTGCTCCTCGACGAGCCCAGCTCCGCGCTCGACGCGGCGGCGGAGGACCGCCTGGCCCGGGGGATCCGCGCGCTCGCCGACCAGGGGCGCGCCGTCGTCGTCGTCACCCACCGCGCGGCCCTCGTCGCGGCCGCCGACGGGGAGCTGCGGCTCGAGGCGCCGGGATCCGACGCCGCCACGGCGACCCCCGCCGATCCGGCGCGCGTCGCCCCCGCCCCCGCCTGGCGCGCGCAGGTGGCCCCGTGAACCGCCGCGACGTGCTCCGCCTCGCGCAGCCGCCCCTCCGCCGGGCGCTGCCCGGGCTCGTCGCGGGCCTCGCGAGCGCGGCGGGAGCCGTCGCGCTCCTCGCCACCTCGGCGTGGCTGATCACGCGCGCCGCGGAGCAGCCGCCCATCCTCTTCCTCGGCATGGCCATCGTCGGCGTGCGCGCGTTCGCGCTCGGGCGCGCCGCGTTCCGCTACCTCGAGCGGATCACGAGCCACGACGCCGCGTTCCGCGCCCTCGCGACGCTGCGGGTCGGCGTGTTCGAGCGGCTCCTGCCCCACGCGCCGGCCGGCCTGCGACACACGCGCCGCGGCGACCTCCTCGCGCGGCTCGTCGGCGACGTCGACCGGCTCCAGGACCTCCCGCTGCGCGTCGTGCAGCCGCTCGCCGTGTCGGTGCTCGTGCAGGTCGCGAGCGTGGCGGTGGTGACGGCCGTGCTCCCCGCGGCCGGCATCGCGCTCGGCGTCGTGCTCGCGGTGGCGCTGGCCGTGGGCGTCGCGGCGACGCGCGCGCTCGCGGGGCGCGCGGAGACGCGGATCGCCCCGCTGCGCGCCGCCGTGCAGGACCGGGTGCTCGACCTCGTCGGCGGCCTCGACGTGCTCACGGCGTTCCAGGCGGTGGACGCGCGGCTCGCCGACCTCGAGCGCGTCGCCCGGCGGCTGCGGCGCGAGGAGCTGCGGAGCGCGGCGGCCGCGGGCGTCACGACGGGCGTCGTCCTCGTCGGGACGGGCGCGGTCGCGGGCTGGACCGTGCTGCAGGGCGTGCCCGGCCTCGCGTCGGGCGCCATGGATCCCGCCTGGCTCGTCCTCGCGGCGCTCGTGCCGCTGGCGCTCGTCGAGTCGGCGACCGCCGTGCCGCTCGCCGTGCAGGCGTGGACGCGGGTGCGCACGAGCGCGGACCGGGTGGCGGGGGCCGCGCCCGCGGTGGTGCCGGCGGAGATCCCGGTGGAGGAGCCGCACGGGACGCGGGAGCCCCGGGACCCGGCGGACACGGCCGCCCTGGTGGAACCGGCCGACGCCCGGGACGCGGCCGCGCGCCCGGTGGCCTCGGCCGCCCGCGGCGGCGCCTCCCTCGTCGTCCGCGACCTCGTCACCCGCTGGCCGGGCGCGGAGCAGGACGCCCTGATGCCGGTGTCGCTCGCGCTGCGGCCGGGGGAGACGGTCGTGGTGCGCGGCCCGAGCGGATCCGGCAAGTCGTCGCTGGCCGCCGCCCTCGTGCGCTTCCTCGAGTCGACCGGCGGGTTCGAGATCGACGGCGTCGACGCCCGGTCGATGCGCCCCTCCGAGGTGCGGCGGATCGTCGGCCTGTGCGAGCAGGCGCCGCACCTGTTCGACGCGAGCATCCGGCAGAACCTGCTGTTCGCGCGGGACGACGCCACGGACGACGACCTGCTCGGCGCGCTCGACCGAGTGGGCCTCGCGGGCTGGACCGCCGAGCGCGGCGGGCTCGACGCGCGCGTGGGCGACCGCGGCGGCCTCGTCTCCGGCGGCCAGGCGCAGCGCATCGCCCTGGCCCGGGCCCTCCTCGCCGACTTCCCGATCCTGGTGCTCGACGAGCCGACCGCGGACGTCGACGCCGACCGGGCCCGCGCCGTGCTGCGCGACGTGCTCTCGGCGGCCCGCGATCGCGGACGGGGCGTGCTGCTCCTCACGCACACCGACGTGCCGGCGGACCTCGTCGACCGGACGGTGGAGCTCGCGGCCGTGAGCGAGGAAGGTGGCCGGGCGTCGACGGCGCGTTGACTCAGCCCGCGGGCAGCTCGTGCCGCAGCGCGTCCAGGCGCGCGCGCCAGGTGCCCGCACGGCCGGGCTCCGCGGCGACGGCCGGGCCGTCGATCCACCCGCGCACCAGGCGGATCCCGTGCAGCGCGCTCACGACCCACACCTCGCGCCCGTCGAGGTCGGCCGGGCGCACGCGGTCGTGCAGCACGTCGACGCCGAGCGCCGTCGCGAGCGCGAGGACGCTGCGCTCGGTGACGCTCGGGATGCGCGGCACGTCGCCCTCGACGACCGCGAGCGCGTCGCCGTGCCACCACAGGATGGCGCTGTAGGCGCCCTCGACGACCGTCCCGTCGTCGGCCAGGATCACGGCCTCGCCCGCGCCGTGGCGCGCCGCGCGGCTGCGGAGCGCACCGAGGGCGTGCAGGTCCGGTCCCTTGAGGCGCGGCACCGTGCGCGGATCCGGGCCGTCGTGGTCGCGGAGCACGACGGTCGCGGTGCGCTCCGGCGCGGGCCGCACCAGGAGGCGGGCGACGTCCCCGTCCGGGCCGCGCAGCGCCTCCACGCGGGGGAACCAGGCGCCCGTGCGCGGCAGGGCGGCGACGGCGGCGTCGAGGAAGGCCGCGGGATCCGGCACCGCGGCCGCCTGGGTCCGGAGCGCTGCGAGGAACCGCTGCCGGTGCACGTCGAGCGCGAGCACGCGCCCGTCGTCGACGAGGAACGAGTCGGCCGCGAGCACCCGGTGCCCCGCGGGACGCGCCTCCTCGGCTCCTCCCGGGGTCGCGCCGTCGGCGTCCCGCGCCCAGCCCGCGGGGGTCCACCGGAGGATCTGCTCGGAGCTCATACCCTTGAGGCTAGGCGGCCACGGGGTGCGGCCACGACACCGGGAGGCCGCGCATGGACGGAGCGCTCACGCACGCGGGCACGGCCGTCCGCGGACGCCGCGTCGTCGGGTGGCACGATCCCGAGGACGTCTTCGCGGCGCTCTTCGCCGACGAGGCCGCGGGCGACGTCGCCTGGCTCGACGACTCCGCGGGGGAGGGCTGGAGCTACCTCGCGGCATCCGCGGGCAGCGTGACGGCCTGGCCCGACGGCGTCTTCGCCGGACTCGCCGGGTGGGCCGGGCTCGCCGGGCTCCGGGGATCGGCGGCCGCGGGGGAGGCGGACGACGACCTCCCGCCCGGCCTCGCCTTCCGCCTGGGCGTCGTCGGCTGGATCCCGCACGACGCCTGGCCCGAGACCGTCCCGCTGCACCACGCACCCGATGCCGCCGACCCCGATGCGGCCGACACCGTGCCCGCCGCGTTCCTCCGCGTCGAGCGCCTGCTCGCGTTCGACCACGCGTCCTCCGCCGTCTGGGCGGTCGCGCGCGCGGGGGATCCGTGGCTCGACGCGGTCGAGGGCGTCCTCGCGGGCGTCCTGCCGCGCTCCCGTCGAGCCGGGGCCGCGACGACGGGCGCTCCCGTCGCCGGCGACACAGGGTCCGTCGCCGGCGTCCCGGGACCCGTGGCCGGCGACCTGGGATGCGCCTCCGCCCCGACCTGGCGCCACGACGACGACGCGTACCTCGCCCTCATCCGCTCCTGCCAGGAGTCCATCCGCCGGGGCGACGCCTACCAGCTCTGCCTCACCAACGAGGCGCGCGTCCCCGGCCGGGTCGACCCCGTGCGCGTCCACCTCGCCCTCCGCGCCCTCAGCCCCACCCACCACGGCGGCTTCCTCCGCGTCGGCGGCACCGTGCTCGTCAGCGCGTCGCCCGAGCGCTTCGTCGAGGTCGACGCGGGCGGCACGCTGCGCACGCTCCCGATCAAGGGCACCCGGCCGCGCCACGCCGACCCGGCGGCCGACGAGCGGGCGCGGGCCGAGCTGCTCGCGAGCGACAAGGAGCGCGCGGAGAACGTGATGATCGTCGACCTCATGCGCAACGACCTCAGCCGCGTGTGCGTGCTCGGCTCGGTCCGCGTCACGAGCCTCTTCGCCGTGGAGGCGTACGCGCAGGTGCACCAGCTCGTCAGCCGCGTCGAGGGCGAGCTGGCCCCCGGCGTCACGGCGGTCGACGCGGTGCGCGCGCTGTTCCCGGCCGGATCCATGACGGGCGCCCCGAAGTCCGCCGCCGTCGGCATCCTCCGGGCCCTCGAGCGCGGCCCGCGCGGCGTGTACGCGGGCGCGTTCGGCTGGTTCGGCGACGACGGGCGCGCGGACCTCGCCATGGTGATCCGCTCGGTCGTCGTCGACTCCGCGGGACGCGCGACCGTGGGCGCGGGCGGCGGCATCACGACCCTCTCGGTGCCGGAGGAGGAGCTCGAGGAGGTGCGCGTGAAGGCCGCCCCGCTCCTCGCCGCCGTGGCCGCCGGCCGCATCGCGGAGCGCGCCCACGGCCTCCCGTCCTCCCTCCCCAGGGCCGCCGTCGGGAGGTGACGCGGCCTCCCGCCTCGCGTTCGGGTTCCCCCCGTGCGGGTCACTAGTCTTGTCGAGGCCTTCACGGCCGCGACCCCCGCACCGAATCGAGAGCGCCCTTGGCACACGAGACCCCCGACACCCCCGGCGAGACCTACGACTTCCGCGCCATCGAGGCCGAGTGGTCCGACGTCTGGGAGCGCGAGCAGCCGTTCCGCACGCCGGACGCGAGCGACACCCGCCCCCGCAAGTACATCCTCGACATGTTCCCGTACCCCTCGGGCGACCTGCACATGGGTCACGCCGAGGCGTTCGCGATCGGCGACGCGGTCGCGCGCTACTGGCGTCAGCAGGGCTTCAACGTGCTCCACCCCATCGGCTGGGACTCCTTCGGCCTGCCCGCGGAGAACGCCGCCATCAAGCGCGGCGTCGACCCGCGCGAGTGGACCTACGCGAACATCGACACGCAGAAGCAGTCCATGAAGCGCTACGGCCTCTCCTTCGACTGGGAGCGCGAGCTGCACACGAGCGACCCCGAGTACTACAAGTGGAACCAGTGGCTGTTCCTCAAGATGCACGAGAAGGGCCTCGCCTACCGGAAGGACAGCTGGGTCAACTGGGACCCGGTGGACCAGACCGTCCTCGCCAACGAGCAGGTCCTGCCCGACGGCACGTCCGACCGCTCGGGCGCCATGGTGGTCAAGAAGAAGCTGACGCAGTGGTACCTGCGCATCACCGACTACGCCGACCGCCTCGTCGACGACCTGAACCAGCTCGAAGGCAAGTGGCCCTCCAAGGTGCTGAACATGCAGCGCAACTGGATCGGCCGCTCCGTCGGCGCCGAGGTCGACTTCGTCGTCGAGGGCCGCGACGAGCCCGTCACCGTCTTCACCACCCGACCCGACACGCTGCACGGCGCCACCTTCATGGTGGTCGCGCCCGACAGCGACCTCGCGGCGGAGCTCGTCGAGGGCGCGTCCGACGAGGTGCGGGAGGAGTTCCGCGGCTACCTGGAGCGCACGCAGCGCCTCAACGAGATCGAGCGCTCCACGACCGACCGGCCGAAGACGGGCATCCCGCTCGGCCGCACGGCGATCAACCCCGTCAACGGCGAGCGGATCCCCGTGTGGGCCGCCGACTACGTCCTCGCCGACTACGGCACGGGCGCGGTCATGGCCGTGCCCGCGCACGACCAGCGCGACCTCGACTTCGCGCGCGCCTTCGACCTGCCGGTGCGCGTGGTCGTCGACACCACGCAGCCTGTCACGGGCGCCATCCGCATCATCCCCGAGGACGGCGAGCTGCCGGATCTGGAGGAGGTGCTGCCCGGCCGCACGGGCGTCGCGCTGCCCGGCGAGGGCCGCCTCATCAACTCCGGCTCGTTGAACGGCCTGAGCAAGCAGCCGGCGATCAAGCGCGTCATCGAGCAGCTGGAGGCGGCGGGCCGCGGCCGGGCGGCGAAGAACTACCGCCTGCGCGACTGGCTCATCTCGCGCCAGCGCTTCTGGGGCACGCCCATCCCCATCGTCTACGACGCGGAGGGCAACGAGATCCGCGTGCCCGAGGACCAGCTGCCGGTCCGCCTGCCCGACACCGAGGGGCTCGACCTCACGCCCAAGGGCAAGTCGCCGCTGGCCGCCGCAACGGAGTGGTCGAACGTGCCGAGCCCGCTGGACGGCAGCCCGGCCACGCGCGACCCCGACACCATGGACACGTTCATGGACAGCTCCTGGTACTGGCTGCGCTTCCTGTCGCCGAACGACGACACGAAGGCGTTCGACCCGGCCGACGCCGACCGCTGGGCGCCCATCGACCAGTACGTGGGCGGCGTCGAGCACGCGATCCTGCACCTGCTGTACTCGCGGTTCATCACCAAGGTGCTCTTCGACCTCGGCTACGTCACCTTCACCGAGCCGTTCAGCGCTCTGCTGAACCAGGGCATGGTGCTCTCGGGCGGCAGCAAGATGTCGAAGAGCAAGGGCGGCGTCGACCTCGGAAGCGAGATCGACCGCCACGGCGTCGATGCGATCCGCCTCACCATGGCGTTCGCCGGCCCGCCCGAGGACGACATCGACTGGGAGGACGTCTCCCCGTCCGGGTCGGCCAAGTTCCTGGCCCGCGCGTGGCGGCTCACCGGCGACATCACGAGCGCGCCCGAGGTCGAGTGGAAGACGGGGGACGAGGCGCTCCGCCGCGTCACGCACCGCTTCCTCGCCGAGGGCCCGGGCCTCCTCGAGGCGTTCAAGTTCAACGTGGTCATCGCCCGCACGATGGAGCTCGTCAACGCCATCCGGAAGACCATCGACCAGGGCGCGGGCGGCGGCGACGCGGCGGTGCGCGAGGCCACCGAGGTCGTCACGATCGCGCTCAGCCTCTTCGCGCCGTACACGGCCGAGGACATGTGGAAGCGCCTCGGCTACCAGGGGTCTGTCGCGTTCGCCGGCTGGCGCAAGGCCGACCGCAACCTGCTCGTCGTGAGCACGGTCACGGCGGTCGTGCAGGTCGACGGCAAGGTCCGCGACAAGCTCGAGGTCGACGCCCGCATCGGCGCCGACGAGCTGGAGGCGCTGGCGCGGGAGACGGCGGGCGTCAAGCGGTCGACGGCCGGCCGCACGATCGACAAGGTCATCGTGCGCGCGCCGAAGATCGTGAGCATCACCACCACGCCCGCGTAGCGGGTCGTCGCGCACGCCGCCACGAGGGCGGTCCGGATCCCGGGCCGCCCTCGCTCCATCCCAGGGGCCGCCGCGGGCGATGATCCCCAGGTCGTCGGGCCCGGCCGTCCGCGCCCGCGCGGCGGCCTACCGTGCGGCCATGCGCCCCCACCGCCGCTCCCGACCCGGCCTCCCTGACGAGGATCCGGGAGACCACGGCGACCGCAGGGCGGCGTGGGGAGAGCCCGACGACGACCCGTTCCCCGCGGAGGAACCGTTCCCCGCGGAGGACCCGTTCCCCGCGGAGGATCCGTTCCCCGCGGAGGACCCGTTCCCCGCGGAGGATCCGTCCGCGCCGCACGTGCCTCCGTGGCCCGGCGAGCACGGCGAGGACGACGACACGGCGGCCGGGCCCGCCCGGGGGGACATCGCATCCCGGCGGCGCATCCGCCCGTCGCGCGGGGAACCGTCTACGCCGCCGGCATCGACCGCGGCCCGCCTCCCGGCGGACCTCGCACGACGGCGTCCGCGGATCCGCCTGCGGACGGGACTCGGTGCGGCGGCCGTGCTCGTGGCGGCGTCGCTGGTGGTGATGATCCTCGTCACCGCCGTGCAGGCCGCGGCGCCGACCGGCCACGACGCGGCGACGACGACGCCGGGTCGAGCGTCCGCGCACCGGACGGGGGCGACGGCCGACGACGCCGGCGCGACGGACGACGGCACCGCGTCCGCCGACCTCCCCGACGGCGCCGGATCTCCCCGCGCGGTCGACGACGCGGCCGGCGCCGACGCCCCCTCCCGCGGTGCCGGTACCGGCGCCGGCGCCGGCGACGCGGACTCCGGGAGCAGCGGATCCGCCTCCACCACCATCTACGTGCACGTCGTCGGCGCAGTGGTGTCTCCCGGCCTCTACCCGCTGGCGACCGGGAGCCGCGTGGTGGACGCCCTCGCCGCCGCGCACGGCCTCGCGGACGGCGCCGACCCGGCGGGCGTCAACCTCGCGCGCGTACTCTCCGACGGCGAGCAGCTCGTGGTGCCGCGCCAGGGCGAGGCCCCGCCGGCCGCCGCCGGCCCGACCGGGGCGGCCACGGGGAGCTCGGGCAGCGCCACCCCGTCCGCACCCGTCGACCTCAACACGGCCACCGCCGAGCAGCTGGAGACCCTGCCGCGCGTCGGGCCGTCCCTCGCCGCGCGCATCATCGCCTGGCGGTCCGCGCACGGCCGCTTCGCCCGTGTCGCCGACCTCGGCCGCGTGCCGGGCATCGGCGACCGGACCCTCGCCTCGCTGACGTCGCTGGTCCGCGTGTGACGGCCCGGAGATCCCGGCGAGCGGCCGGTGCATCCCGAGCGGCGGACGCCCGGGAGGCACCCGATGCACGTCCGACTTCGGCCCCACAGGTGGCGCCGGCCGCGCGCGCGGGCTCCCGGGCACGGGCGCGCCCGGCCGCCCTGCCGGGGCCCCTCGACCTGCGGCTCGCGATCCCGGCGGCGGTCGGCTGGGCCGCGACGGCCGCGGCGATCGGCGTCCGGGGATCGGCCGCTCCCTCGGCAGCCGTGGCGGCCGCGCTGGCGATCGCCCTCGCGCTGTGCGCCGCGCGGGGCGCCTCGACGCGGAGGTCCCGACGCGTGCGGCGAGGCCGATGGCAGGGCACCCTCCCGGACGCCAGCGCGGGCGGATCCCGGCCGCACGATCGCGCAGCGGCCGGGCTGCTCCGGGGAGCGGCCGGCCTCGCGGTCGCCGCCGGGATGACCGCGATGCTCCTCGGCGCCGCGGCGGCCCGCGAGCCGCTGCGGCATCCGGCCGAGCTGGAGGCCGCGGCGTCCGCCGACGGCATGGTCGTCGCCGACGTGCTCCTCGACGAGTCGCCCGCCCCGGTCGCGGCGCACGTGAAGGGCGGTGCGAGCGGCTCGCCCCGCGCGACTGCAGCGGGCGGCTCCGGCGCGCCGGCACGGGTGCGCATCGTCGGGCGGCTCACCGCGCTCCACGTCGGGCGGGAGGAGGGCGGGCGCACGGCCGACGTCACGGTGACCCCGGCGTCGCCCGTGCCCGTCGTCGTCTTCGCGCCCGCGTCCGCCCTCGCGTCCGTCGCGCGCGATCAGCGGCCGGGCGTGGGATCGACCCTCCGGCTGAGCGCGGCCGTCCGCCCGGCCGAGCCCGCCGACCGGGCGGCGTACCTGCTCCTCGCCCGCGGCAGGCTCGATCCCGTCGCCCGGCCGGACGGGCCGCTGGCGGTCGCGGACGGCCTGCGCGCGGGCCTCACGCGCGCCGCATCCGCGCTGCCCGGCCCGGGCGCGCAGCTGCTGCCCGGCCTCGCCATCGGCGACGTGTCCGCCGTCCCGTCCGACCTCGCGCAGACCATGCGGGACAGCTCCCTCACCCACCTCACGGCCGTCTCCGGGGCGAACTGCGCCGTCATCGTGGGCCTCGTCCTCCTGCTCGCGGCGGCCGTCGGGCTGCGGCGTCCGGCCCGTGCCCTCGCCGCGCTGGCGGCCCTCGCCGCGTTCGTGGTGCTCGTCACCCCGCAGCCGAGCGTGCTGCGCGCCGCCGTCATGGCCACGGTGCTCATCGCCTCCACCGCCACCGGCCGTCCGTCGCGCGGGCTCCCCGCGCTGGCGCTGGCGGTGGTGGTCCTCCTGGTGGGCGATCCCTGGCTGGCGCGCGACCTCGGCTTCGCGCTCAGCGTGCTCGCCACGGCGGGTCTGCTGGTGCTCGCGCCGCCGCTCGCCGACCGGCTCGCGCGCCGGATGCCGCGCCGCCTGGCGGAGGCGCTCGCCATCCCCGTCGCCGCGCAGGTCGCCTGCCAGCCGGTGCTGCTCGTGCTGCAGCCGGGGCTGCCCGTCCACGGCGTGCTGGCCAACGTGCTGGCCGAACCCGCGGCGGCGCCGGCCACCGTCGCGGGGCTCGTCGCCTGCGTCCTGCTGCCCGTCTGGCCGCCCGCGGGCGCGCTCGTGCTGCGCCTGGCCTGGCTGCCGTCCTCATGGATCGCGGCCGTGGCGCGGGTCGCCTCCGAGCTGCCCGGCGGGCGGATCCCGTGGCCCACCGGCCCCGGCGGCGTCGCCGCGCTCACGGTCGCGAGCGCCCTGGTCGTCGCGGCGCTCGCGCTCGGTCGCGGACCGGGGGAGCCGCGCCCCGCGGTCGACCCGGCCCGCACCGACCGCGCCCGCACCGACCCGGCCCACACCGACCCCGCCCACACCGACCCCGCCCGCACCGACACGGCGGATCCGGATGCGGGGCCGACGCTCCCCGTGACCGGGTCGCCGCACCGGCGAGCGGGTCCGCCGTACCCGGTGCCCGGGCCCGCGGGGACGAGCGATGTCCCACCCGACGGCTAACCTGGATCCGCCCGCGGACCCGTCCGCAGCCCCGCCCGCACCGCCCGGAAGGACCCGCATGGCCACCAGGACCTCCCGCGGCAGCACGGCCAAGACGTCCGCCGCCATCCCGCAGCTCGCCTGGGACGCCGTGCGCCCCGCCCCCATCGTGCTCGTCTCCGGCACCGAGGCCCTCCTGGCGGATCGGGCCATCCGCCGTCTCCGCGACATCCTCACCGCCGAGGACCCGAGCATCGAGGTCTCCGACATCGAGGCCGACTCCTACGCGCCCGGCGAGCTCATCACGCTGGCCAGCCCGTCGCTCTTCGCGGAGCCGCGGCTCATCCGCGTCGTCAACGTGGAGAAGTGCTCCGACCAGTTCCTGCTCGACGCGGTCGCGTACCTCGAGTCGCCCGCCGACGACACCTACGTCGTGCTCCGGCACGCCGGGGGAGTGCGCGGCAAGAAGCTCCTCGACGCGGTGCGCGCCGGCACGGGCGGCGGCATCGAGATCGTCTGCGCGGAGCTGAAGAAGGACAGCGAGAAGCACGACTTCGCCGTCGCGGAGTTCCGCGCCGCCAAGCGGTCGATCACCCCGGGCGCCGTGCGCCAGCTCGTCGCCGCGTTCCAGGACGACGTGGGCGAGCTCGCCTCCGCGTGCCAGCAGCTCATCTCCGACACGGCGCACGAGATCACCGAGGTCACGGTCGACGAGTACTACGGCGGCCGTGTGGAGATCAACGCCTTCGCCGTGGCGGACGCCGCCATCGCGGGGCGCAGCGGCGAATCCCTCGTGCTCCTCCGGCACGCGCTCACCTCGGGCGCGGATCCGGTGCCGCTCATCGCCGCCTTCGCCATGAAGATCCGCACCATGGCCAAGGTCTCGGGCGTCTCCGGCCCGTCCGGCCAGCTGGCGTCGAAGCTCGGCATGGCGCCGTGGCAGGTGGACCGCGCCCGGCGCGACCTGCAGCTCTGGGACGACGAGGGCCTCGGCCGCGCCGTCGAGGCCCTCGCGGAGGCCGACGCGCAGGTCAAGGGCGGCGGGCGCGACGCCGTCTACTCGCTCGAGCGCATGGTGCGCACGGTCGCCTCCCGAGGCCGCGACTGACGCCGAGCGCGTCCGATCGCACCGCGCCGCACCGCGTCACGACCGACCGCCGCCCCGAGCACGACGAAGGCCCCGGGCACGAACACGGCCCCGCGCACGACGAAGGGCCCCGCTCGATGCGGGGCCCTTCGTCGTGCGTGAAGCGGTGGTCAGCCGATCTTGGCGACCTGCTTGGCGATCGCGCCCTTGCGGTTCGCGGCCTGGTTCTTGTGGATGACGCCCTTGCTGGCAGCCTTGTCGAGCTTCTTGCCGGCGAGGCTGACGGCCTTGACGGCCGCGTCCTTGTCGCCCGCGGTGATGGCGGACTTGACCGAGCGGATCGCCGTCTTCAGCTCGCTCTTGACGGCCTTGTTGCGCTCCTGGGCCTTCTTGTTCGTGCCGATGCGCTTGATCTGCGACTTGATGTTTGCCACGTGTTATGTCTTCCGTTCGAGATTCGTCGTATGAGTTGCCGCTCAGCGGTAGAGGGCGCCTGCGGCGATACCGCGTGATCGGGGAGGACCACACGCAAGCCAACAGGTGACGATACCAGGTCGCGGCGCGGAAATCAGGCGGCGGGGCCGCGCGCGTCGCGCTCCGCCCAGGGGGAGCGTTCGCCCGGCCGCACGAAGCGGGTCTCCGGCAGGTCGTCGACGGCGTCGCGGATCCGCTGAAGGAAGTCGGCGGGCATGTCCGGCAGCGCCTCCACCGGCCACCAGCCGACCTCGAGCGACTCGTCGTCGGCGACATGCGCGTCGCCGCCCACGTAGCGGCAGCGGAAGGTCAGGTCGAGGTAGCTGGCGCGGTCGCCGTTCGGGTAGGTGATCTCGCCGGTGGTGCCCACCGAGACGAGCCGCTCGACCTCGACCTCGACGCCCGTCTCCTCCGCGGCCTCGCGCCCGGCGCCGACGGCGGGCTCCTCGCCGGGCTCGAGGATCCCCGAGACGGGCGCCCATCCGCCGGTGTCGCCGCGGCGGACGAGGAGCACGCGCGGTCCGTCGAGGATCACCGCGGTCACGCCGGAGAGCCAGAGGGGCGCCGTCCCGATGCGCTCGCGGAGGGACACGATGAAGTCGGGGATGCCCATGCCGCGAGCCTACCGACGCCCTCGTGCCGTCCGGCCGCGCCGCCGTCCTAGGCTCGGGGCATGGCCCTCCCCGCAGATCCCACCGCCCCCGTCCGCGCCTCCTCCTCCACAGTCACCGCCATCACCGGCGGCCACGTCGTCCCCGTCGACGGCGCCCCGATCCCCGGCGGCACCGTCCTCCTCCGCGACGGCCTCGTCGCCGCGGTCGGCACCGCCTCCGACGTCGAGGTCCCCGCGGGCGCGACCGTGATCGACGCCGCCGGCCGCTGGGTCCTCCCCGGCTTCGTCGAGGCGCACGGCCACGTCGGCATCCACGAGGAGGCCAACGGCCCGGCGGGCAACGACACCAACGAGATGACCGACCCCGACATGAGCTCGGTGCGCGCCATCGACGCGATCGACATCGACGACGAGGGCTTCCGGGACGCGCTGAAGGGCGGCGTCACGACCATCGTCGTCAAGCCCGGCTCCGGCAACCCGATCGGCGGCCAGTCCGTCGCCATCAAGTCGTGGGGCGGCCGCACCATCGACGAGCAACTCGTCAGCGACTCCGTGAGCGTGAAGAGCGCGCTCGGCGAGAACCCGAAGCGCGTCTACGGCGCCAAGGACCGCACGCCGTCGACGCGCCTCGGCGTCGCCATGGTGATCCGCCGGGCCTTCCGCGACGCCGAGGACTACCGCGCCGCCCGCGACCACGCCGAGAAGGAGGGCAAGCCGTTCTCCCGCGACCTCGGCAAGGAGACGCTCGTGCGCGTCCTCGACGGCGAGCTCGCCTGGGACCAGCACACCCACCGCCACGACGACATCGCCACCGCGATCCGCCTCGCCGACGAGTTCGGCTACCGCCTCGTCGTCAACCACGGCACCGAGGGCGACAAGATCGCGGACGTGCTCGCCGAGCGCGGCATCCCCGTCATCTTCGGGCCGATGATCACCTCGCGCTCCAAGGTCGAGCTGCGCGACCGCGCCGTGGCGAACCTCGCGGCCCTGCACCGCGCCGGGGTCCTCGTCGCGATCACCACGGACGCGCCCGTCGTGCCGATCGACTTCCTGGTGCACCAGGCGTCCTTCGCCGTGAAGGACGGCCTGCCCGTCGACGTCGCGATCCGCGCCATCACGGCGAACCCCGCCGCGATCCTCCGCCTCGACCACCGCGTCGGCGCGCTCACGCCGGGCCTCGACGCCGACGTCGTGATCTGGTCGGGCGACCCGCTCGACGTCCAGTCGCGCGCCGAGCACGTCATCATCGGCGGCGACACGGTCTACACGTGGGCCGACGGCCGCGGCACCACCATCGAGCGCGGCACGCGCTTCGGCGCATGAGCGACGCATCGGGGCCGGCCGCCCCGCGCACCGCGGTCGTCGCGGGCGCGTCCGGCTTCATCGGGCAGGTCCTCGTCCGCGAGCTGGCCGACGAGGGCTATCGCGTGCGCACCATCGGCCGCTCGGGCGCCGACGCGCGCTGGGGCGATGCCGAGGGGATCCGCCGTCTCCTCGACGGCGCCGAGCTGCTGGTGAACCTCGCGGGCAAGAGCGTCAACTGCCGCTACGGCGTGGCGAACCGCCGCGAGATCCTGCGCTCGCGAGTGGAGACGACGGCCGAGCTGGGGCGGGCGATCCAGGACAGCGCGCATCCCGTGCCCGTCTGGATCAACGCCTCCACCGCCACCGTCTACCGGCACGCGACCGACCGTCCGCAGACGGAGTCGACGGGGGAGCTCGGCGACGACTTCTCTCCCTCGGTCGGCCGCGCCTGGGAGCGGGCGCTCTTCGCGCCGGATCTCCCGTCCACGCGGCGGGTGGCTCTCCGCATCGCGATCGTGCTCGGCCGCGACGGCGCGCTCCAGCCGCTCCTCGGCCTCGCGCGCTTCGGGCTCGGCGGGCCCCAGCTCGACGGGCGCTTCCCGGGCCGTCCGTCGCGGATCCGCGCGGGCGCCCACCACGTGTTCCAGCCCACCCACGGCCGCCAGGTCTTCAGCTGGCTGCACATCGACGACCTGGTCGGGATCATCCGCTTCGTGCGCGACACCCCGACGCTGGAGGGACCGGTCAACGCGTCGAGCCCCGCGCCCGTCACCAACCGGCGCCTGATGAAGGTCCTCCGCCGCGCCGTCGGCATGCCGATCGGGCTCGCCGCGAACCGGTGGATGCTCGAGGTCGGCATGTGGCTGTTCCGCACCGAGCCCGAGCTCGTGCTCAAGAGCCGCTGGGTGGTGCCGGAGACGCTCGAGCGCGCGGGCTACCGGTTCCTGTGGCCGGAGCTCGACGCGGCGGTCGAGGACCTCGTCCGCCGCTGATCGAGGCGCCGCGCGCCGCGCGGGGCACGGTCCCTCCTCCTCCGCGGGGCGGGACCGCGCCGGGCGCCGACGCCGGCGCCCGGCCGGCCCGACCGCCCCGCCGTGGGATGATCGACGGACCGCCCCACCCGCTCGACCTTGAGGAACGCGTGAGCCCCCTAGCAACGAAGGCCCTCCGGCCCGCCGCGACCGACCCCGCGTCCATCCGCAACTTCTGCATCATCGCCCACATCGACCACGGCAAGTCCACGCTGGCCGACCGCATGCTGCAGCTCACGGGCGTCGTCGAGTCGCGCGCCATGCGCGCCCAGTACCTCGACCGCATGGACATCGAGCGCGAGCGCGGCATCACCATCAAGAGCCAGGCCGTGCGCATGCCGTGGGAGCTCGAGGGGAAGACCTACGCGCTCAACATGATCGACACCCCGGGCCACGTCGACTTCTCCTACGAGGTCTCCCGCTCGCTCGCCGCGTGCGAGGGCGCGATCCTCCTCGTCGACGCCGCGCAGGGCATCGAGGCGCAGACGCTCGCGAACCTCTACCTCGCGCTCGAGAACGACCTGACGATCATCCCGGTGCTCAACAAGATCGACCTGCCGGCCGCGGATCCCGACAAGTACGCGGCCGAGCTCGCGTCCCTCATCGGCGGCGACCCGGACGACGTGCTGCGCGTCTCCGGCAAGACCGGCGCCGGCGTCGAGGAGCTGCTCGACCGCGTCTCCCGCACCATCCCCGCGCCCGTCGGCGACCCCGACGCCGCGGCCCGCGCCATGATCTTCGACTCGGTCTACGACGCCTACCGCGGCGTGGTCACCTACGTCCGCATGATCGACGGCAAGCTCTCCCCGCGCGAGAAGATCGCGATGATGTCGACGCGCGCCACCCACGAGATCCTCGAGATCGGCGTCAGCTCGCCCGAGCCCACGCCGTCCGACGGACTCGGCGTCGGCGAGGTCGGCTACCTCATCACGGGCGTGAAGGACGTGCGCCAGTCGAAGGTCGGCGACACCGTCACGACCGCCGCCCGCCCCGCGACCGAGGCGCTGCCCGGCTACACCGAGCCGCTGCCCATGGTCTTCTCCGGGCTCTACCCGATCGACGGATCCGACTACCCCGACCTCCGCGACGCCCTCGACAAGCTCAAGCTCTCCGACGCGGCGCTCGTGTACGAGCCCGAGACCTCGGTCGCGCTGGGCTTCGGCTTCCGCTGCGGCTTCCTCGGCCTCCTGCACCTGGAGATCATCACCGAGCGCCTCTCCCGTGAGTTCGGCCTCGACCTCATCACCACGGCGCCCAGCGTGATCTACGAGGTCACCAGCGAGGACAAGCAGACGGTCACGGTCACCAACCCGAGCGAGTTCCCGGGCGGCAAGATCGTGAGCGTCTCCGAGCCCGTGGTGAAGGCCGCGATCCTCGCGCCCAAGGACTACGTCGGCACGATCATGGAGCTCTGCCAGTCGCGGCGCGGGGTGCTGCTCGGCATGGAGTACCTCGGCGAGGACCGGGTGGAGATCCGCTACACGATGCCGCTCGGCGAGATCGTGTTCGACTTCTTCGACAACCTCAAGAGCAAGACGGCCGGCTACGCGTCGCTCGACTACGAGCCCGCGGGCTCGCAGGAGGCCGACCTCGTGAAGGTCGACATCCTGCTTCAGGGCGAGCAGGTCGACGCGTTCAGCGCCATCGTGCACCGCGACAAGGCCTACGCGTACGGCGTGCTGATGACGGGCCGCCTCCGCGAGCTCATCCCGCGCCAGCAGTTCGAGGTGCCGATCCAGGCGGCCATCGGCGCCCGGATCATCGCCCGCGAGTCCATCCGCGCCATGCGGAAGGACGTGCTCGCCAAGTGCTACGGCGGCGACATCACCCGCAAGCGCAAGCTGCTCGAGAAGCAGAAGGAGGGCAAGAAGCGCATGAAGATGGTCGGCCGCGTCGAGGTCCCCCAGGAGGCGTTCATCGCCGCGCTCTCGGGCGACACGGAGAAGAAGGCGAAGTAGCCCGCGGGCGCCCGGCGTCCGTCCGGGCGCCACCGCCTAGGCTTGCCCCCATGCGCCGCAGCACCTACACCGCGACCGCCGTCACGTACGGCTCCGTCGGCGGCACCCAGGCCGTCGACCTGATGACCTACCCGCCCGAGGGCTACCGTCCCGCGGAGGCCAGCGCGCGGCTCGGCAGCGGCGACGAGCGCTTCGAGCAGGCCGTCGCCCTCCTCATGACGTGGGGGGTGCAGCGCGGCAGCGGGATCGACGTCACGCGCATCGAGCAGGAGGTGCCGGACGAGCCCGGCTACCGCGGGCTCGAGTTCGACGAGGACGGCGTGCCCCAGGCGCCCGCCGACCGTCCGCGTGAGGCGCTGTACGGCGACGACGGCACCGCGTGGATCACGTCGGGGACCTCGGCCGTGCTGCGCATGCCGTTCGGCCCGCTGCACCCCGAGGCGCCGGTCCGCGTCGTCTACACGATCGAGAAGGCCGACCGGGTCGGCTTCGCGTACGGCACGCTGCCCGGCCACCCGTTCAGCGGGGAGGAGGCGTTCCTCGTCTCCCGCGAGCCCGACGGCAGCGTGTGGCTCACCCTCCGCGTCTTCTCCCGGCCGGCCTCCTGGCCGCTGCGGCTCGCGAGCCCGGTGCTCCGCGTGATGCAGGGCGTCTTCATGAAGCGCTACCTCAAGGCCCTGCACCCGGCGGTCGCCGGGGTCTGATCCGGGCCGGGCGGGCGGCACGCGCGGGTCACGGCGCCCGCCGGTCGGGTCGCGCGGCTCAGCGCGCGGCGAGCCCGTCGAGGAACGCGAGCACCTCGTCGTGCCCGGCGCGGAGGTCCGGCACCACGAGGTCGGCGTGCGCGTCCGGCGCCCGGAGCGCCTCCACGTCGTAGGCGCCCGTCGCCACCGCGACGAACGGGAAGCCCGCCGCCACCGCGGCCACGCCGTCCGCCGGGGTGTCGCCGACGATCACGACGGGCGCGCCCGCGAGCGCGACCGCAGCCTGCCGGGTGAGGTCGCTGCGGACCCTGGCCTCGTGCCCGAAGGAGGACGCGTCCCAGTCGAACAGGCCCACGTCGAGCCCGGCGCCGTCGAGCTTGTAGCGGGCGCGGAGCGGCGAGTTGCCCGTGAGGAGCGCGTTCACCCACCCGCGCGCGGCGACGTCGGCCACGAGCTCGGGGACGCCGACGGGGACCGTGCGTCGGCCGGGGCCGTAGTGCTCGACGCGCGACAGCTCCTCGAGGTGCCGTCGCACCGGCGCGTGCAGCGACTCGGGCAGGCCGTAGACGTCGAGGGTCTCCCCGATGATCTGCCCGTCCGTCTTCCCGTGCGCGTGCACCGTGCGGTCCTCGAGCGGCTCGCCCGCCGCGAGCTCGATCGCCCGGTGGTACATGCTGCCGGAGCGCGGGCTGTTGTGGAGGAGCGTGCCGTCGACGTCCCAGAGGACGTGCAGGGGCCGGGGCGTGGGGGCGTCGGTCATGCGCCCATCCTGCCGGAGCCCGCTGCGCGGACCGTCCTCCTCGCCGGGGGATGATGGACGGATGCCGTCCGCCCTGCCCCTCGCCGATCCCGCCCCCGCCGACGGCCTACTGCCCGCGTCCGCGGCCGAGGGCGCCGACTCCCGCGCGTTCGGCGTCTACCTGCACGTCCCGTTCTGCCGCGTGCGCTGCGGCTACTGCGACTTCAACACCTACACGGCGCCGGAGCTCCGCGGCGTGAGGCAGTCGGACTACGCGTCGCAGGCCGTGCAGGAGGTGCGCTTCGCCGGATCCGCCCTGCGCGACTCCGGCGTCCCCGCGCGCCCGGCGTCCACCGTCTTCCTCGGCGGCGGCACGCCCACGCTCCTGCCGGTCGAGGACCTGGTGCGGATGCTCGACGCCGTCCGCGACACGTGGGGCATCGCCGCGGGCGCGGAGGTGACCACCGAGGCGAACCCCGACAGCGTCGACGACGCGTACCTCGCGGCGCTGGCCGCGGGAGGGTTCACGCGCGTGTCCTTCGGCATGCAGTCGGCGGTGCCGCGCGTGCTCGCCACGCTCGAGCGCACGCACGACCCCGCCCGCATCGCGCCCGTCGTCCACGGCGCCCGCGCCGCCGGCCTCGAGGTGAGCCTCGACCTCATCTACGGGACGCCGGGGGAGACCATCGACGACTGGCGCGCATCGCTCGAGCAGGCGATCGCCCAGGAGCCCGACCACCTCTCCGCCTACGCGCTCATCGTGGAGCCCGGCACCAAGCTGGCGCGGCAGATCCGCCGCGGCGAGGTGCCCGAGCCCGACGAGGACCTCCAGGCCGACATGTACGAGCTGGCCGACCGCCTGCTGGGCGAGGCCGGCTACGCGTGGTATGAGGTGAGCAACTGGGCGCGCGACGGCCGCCGCAGCCGCCACAACCTCGCCTACTGGCAGGGCCACGACTGGTGGGGCGTGGGCCCGGGCGCGCACAGCCACGTCGGCGGCGTCCGCTGGTGGAACGTCAAGCACCCGGCCGCCTACGCCGACCGCGTGCTCGCGGGGGCCTCGCCGGGGGCGGGCCGCGAGACGCTCGACGACGCCACCCGCGAGGTGGAGCGCGTGCTGCTCGGCGCCAGGATCCGCGACGGGCTCGAGATCCCGACGCTCGCCGCGGAGGGCCGCCGCCAGGTCGCGGGTCTCATCGCCGACGGCCTCGTGGATCCGCGCGCCGCCCTCGCGGGCACCCTCGTGCTCACGCTGTCGGGGCGACTGCTCGCCGACGCCGTGGTGCGCCGTCTGCTCGAGGACTAGCCGAGCGCCCGCGCGTCAGAGGACGACGGCGCCCACCTCGTCGCCGGCCTCGCGCTCGGCGTCGCTGCGCTCCACGCAGAACTCGTTGCCCTCGGGATCCGCGAGCACGACCCAGCCGCTGCCGTCGTCGTTCCGTCGGTCGGCGACGAGCGCCGCGCCGAGGGCGAGCACCCGCTCGACCTCCTCGTCGCGCGTGCGGTCGTCGGGCGCGAGGTCGAGGTGGAGCCGGTTCCTGCCGGTCCGCGGCGCGTCGGCGCGCTGCAGGATGATGCCGAGCCCCGACACGGGGTCCCCGAGCCACGCGGTGTCGTCGCCGGGGCGGTTGGGCTCCTCTGGATCCTCCTCGAACCCCGTGACGCCGGCCCAGAAGAGCGCGAGCGCGTGCGGGTCGGCGCAGTCGATCGCGACGTGCCGGATCCGGGCGCTCACCGGGGACCGCCTACTTGATCCACCGGATGTTGAGCGGGTATCGGTACGGACGCCCGCCCTGCACACGCGCGCCGCCGATGATCGCGAACACGATGTTCACGACAACGACGGCGAAGATCACGAGCCCGAGCAGCGCGCCGATGAGGAACCCGAGGATCGGGATCACGCCGAAGACGATCTGCAGGATGCTCAGGATGACGATGGCGCCCGTGACGTTGATCGTCCAGTTCGTCGCCTCCTTGCCCTCCTGGTCCGTGAACCGGCCCCGCTCGCGGAACACGAGCCAGACGATGAACGACGGGATGACGAGGATGGCCAGGAAGTGCGTCAGCGACGCCCACAGCCGGTCCTCGCTCGGGGTCAGGGGAGCGGGCTCGCCGTAGGGGCGGGGGTCGGGTGCGGACATCGCGGGCCTCTCGGTGCGCGGCTCGCGCCGGGCTGGCGGACCGCGCGGGATCGTGGGTGGGGCCGGGCATCACCTGGCCCGTCCACGCTACCGCCGCCGACGCGCGACCGGCAATGCGGAGCGGCGCGGGCGACGCGGTACGATTGGCAGTCAGAACCGACGAGTGCCAGGAGGGAGCCGCCATGGTCTCGGAACGCGGACTCGACGTCCTCCGGGTGATCGTGCAGGACTACGTGTCCTCCCGCGAGCCCGTGGGATCCAAGTCCATCGTGGAGCGCCACGCCTTCGGGGTCTCGGCCGCCACCATCCGCAACGACATGGCCCTCCTCGAGGAGGAGGAGCTCATCGCGGCGCCGCACACCTCGTCGGGGCGCGTGCCCACCGACAAGGGCTACCGGCTCTTCGTCGACCAGCTCGCCGACGTCCGCCCGCTCACGCCGGCGCAGCGCCAGGCGATCCACGTGTTCCTCGGCCAGTCCGTCGACCTCGACGACGTACTCGCGCGCACCGTCCGGCTCCTCGCGCAGCTCACCAACCAGGTGGCGCTCGTGCAGTACCCGTCGCTCGCGACGAGCCACGTCAAGCACGTCGAGCTGGTCGCGCTGTCGGCCACGCGCGTGCTCACGGTGCTCATCACGGACACGGGCCGCGTCGAGCAGCGCGTCGTCGAGCTGCAGGGCGATCCCGACGAGGAGTTCCTGCAGGCGATGCGCACGCGCGTCAACCAGGCGGTCGGCGGGCTCGGCCTGGCCGAGGCGGCCGCGCGGCTCGAGACGCTCGCCGACGAGGTGGAGCCCGCCCAGCGGGCCGCCGCCTCCGCGCTCGCGGGCACGCTCGTCGAGCAGGTGCTCGCGAACCGGCAGGAGCGGCTGCTGCTGGCCGGATCCGCGAACCTCGCCCGCACCGAGCGCGACTTCCCCGGCAGCATCTCGCCCGTCCTCGAGGCCATCGAGGAGCAGGTGGTGCTCCTGCGCCTGCTCGGCGAGATGGACGCCGACCAGCACGGCGTCTCCGTGAGCATCGGCCGGGAGAACGCCCCGTTCGGCCTCGGCGAGACGAGCGTGCTCACGAGCGGCTACAGCTCCTCCGGCGGCGTGCTCGCGCGCCTCGGCGTGCTCGGGCCGACCCGCATGGACTACTCCACCAACATGGCGTCGGTGCGCGCGGTCGCGCGCTACCTCTCCCGCCTGCTCGAGGAGCGGTGACGGCCGCACGCCGCCGCACCGCCCCTGTTCCCCACGACCATCACCACCGAAGGGCCCGACGTGGCTGACCACTACGAAGTACTGGGCGTGAGCCGCGAGGCGACGTCCGAGGAGATCAAGAAGGCGTACCGCAAGCAGGCGCGCCAGCTGCACCCGGACGTCAACGACGCCCCCGACGCCGCCGAGCGGTTCAAGCTCGTGACGCACGCGTACGACGTGCTCTCCGACCCGCAGCAGCGCCAGCAGTACGACCTCGGCCCGCAGGCCGGGTTCGGCGGGGGCGGCGGGCAGGGCTTCGGCGGGTTCGGCGACATCTTCGAGACGTTCTTCGGCGGCCAGCAGGGCGGCGGCGGACGCGGCCCGCGCTCGCGCCAGGAGCGCGGCCAGGACGCGCTCCTCCGCGTCGAGGTCGAGCTCGAGGAGGTCATCTTCGGCGTGCACCGCGACCTCGAGATCGACACGGCGGTCGTGTGCGAGACGTGCCACGGATCCTGCGCGCAGCCCGGCACGAGCGCGGTCACGTGCGACATCTGCCGCGGCTCCGGCAGCATCCAGCGCCAGGTGCGCTCGCTCCTCGGCAACGTGATGACGTCGAGCCCCTGCGGCACGTGCCGCGGCTACGGCACCGTCATCCCGCACCCGTGCCCGACGTGCGCCGGCCAGGGCCGCGTCCGCGCGCGCCGCACGGTGCCGGTCGACATCCCGGCCGGCGTCGACACGGGCCTCCGCCTCCAGATGCCGGGCTCCGGCGAGGTCGGCCCCGCGGGCGGCCCGAACGGCGACCTCTACCTCGAGATCAAGGTCGCCCACCACGACGTCTTCAGCCGCAACGGCGACGACCTCCTCGCGACCGTCGAGGTGAGCATGGTCGACGCGATCCTCGGCAGCGACGCCCGCATCGACGCGCTCGACGGCGCCGTGGACCTCGAGCTCCGCCCCGGCATCCAGAGCGCCGAGATCATCACGGTCCGCGGGCGCGGCGTCACGAAGCTCCGCGGCTCCGGGCGCGGCGACCTCAAGATCGGCATCCAGGTGGTCACGCCGCAGAAGCTCGACCACAAGGAGCGCGACCTCATCCAGCAGTTCGCGAAGCGCAACAAGGCGCCGGCCCCGCACCTGGCGCACTTCCAGCAGGGCCTGTTCCAGAAGCTCCGCGACCGCTTCCTCAACGTCTGACCGTGGCGCACTTCCACCTGGCCGACGACCTCGGCGACGGCGACCTGGCCGTCGGCCGGGTCGTCGCGCTCGGCGTCGCGGAGTCCCGGCACGCCGTCACGGTGGGCCGGATCCGCGCGGGCGAGGGCCTCCTCGTCGGCGACGGCCGCGGGACCATCGCGTCGTGCACCGTCACGACGGCGGATCCGCAGCGGCTGGAGCTCCGGGTCGACGGGGTCGAGGAGCACCCCGAGCCGTCGCCTCGCGTCGTGCTCGTGCAGGCGCTCGCGAAGGGCGACCGCGACGAGCTGGCCGTGCAGGCCGCGACCGAGCTGGGCGTCGACGCCGTGATCCCGTGGCAGGCGCAGCGCTCCGTCTCCCGCTGGGAGGGCGCCAAGGTCGCCAAGGGACGGGACCGCTGGCGCGCGATCGTGCGCGAGGCGGTGAAGCAGTCGATCCGCCCGCGCGTGCCCGAGGTGGAGGGCCTCGCCACGACGAAGGACCTCGTGCGGATGGCCGCGACCGCCCGCGTGCTCGTGCTCGACCCGACCGCCGGGACGCGGCTGTCCGCGCTCGACCTCTCCGCCCCCGCCGACGGTGAGCCGGCCGACGTTCTCCTCGTCGTGGGACCCGAGGGCGGCATCAGCCCGGCCGAGGTGGAGGCGCTCCGGGCGGCGGGCGCGATCCCCGTGGCGCTCGGGTCCGGGATCCTCCGCACGTCCACCGCCGGACCCGCCGCGCTCGCGCTCGTGAACGCCGCGCTCGGGCGATGGTGACGTCGCGGGTGCCGCGTAGGCTGGACGCATGAGCGAGACCCGAGAGCCCACCGTCTTCGAGCGCATCGTCGCCCGCGAGATCCCGGCCGACATCGTCGCGGAGACCGAGCGCGTCATCGCGTTCGCGGACATCGCGCCGAAGGCCCCCGTGCACGTCCTCGTCGTGCCCAAGACGGCCGCGTACCGCGACGTCGTCGAGCTCGCCGCGGGCGACCCGGCGCTCCTCGCGGAGGTCGTCGACCTCGCGTCGCGCGTCGCCGCCGAGCGCGCGGGCGGGCAGTTCCGGCTCGTCTTCAACACCGGCGCGGACGCCGGCCAGACGGTCTTCCACGTGCACGCCCACGTGCTCGCCGGCTTCGGCCAGGGGGACCATGTCGGGCTCTGACCCGCACGGCGACGCGGCGGCTGCGGCGGACCGCGTCGAGCAGACGGCCACGATGGACGGCGTGCTCATGGTGCGCCTCCTCGGGCCGCAGGACCGGCTGCTCCGGCAGATCGAGCGCGAGCACCCCGACGTCGACGTCCTGGTCCGCGGCAACGAGATCACGCTCGTCGGCACCCGGGCGGACGTGGCCGCGGCCCGTCGGCTCATCGACGAGGTCGTGGCGATGGTGGAGGACGGACAGCACGTGGAACCCCAGGAGATCGAGACGAGCGCGCGCCGCCTCGGCCAGGACGAGGCGCGGACCCTGTCCGACGTGCTGAGCGAGGCCATCGTGCAGTCGCGCGGCCGCGTCGTGCGCCCGAAGACGCCCGGCCAGAAGCAGTACGTCGACGCGATCGACGAGAACACGATCGTGTTCGGCATCGGCCCCGCGGGCACCGGCAAGACCTACCTCGCGATGGCCAAGGCCGTGCAGGCGCTGCAGCGCAAGGAGGTCGAGCGGATCATCCTCACGCGTCCGGCCGTCGAGGCGGGGGAGCGGCTCGGCTACCTGCCCGGCTCGCTCACCGACAAGATCGACCCGTACCTCCGGCCGCTGTTCGACGCGCTCAACGAGATGATGGACCCCGAGCTCGTGCCGAAGCTCATGGCGTCGAACACCATCGAGGTCGCGCCGCTCGCCTACATGCGCGGGCGCACGCTCAACAACGCGTTCGTCGTGCTCGACGAGGCGCAGAACACGACCCCCGAGCAGATGAAGATGTTCCTCACGCGCCTCGGCTTCGGTTCGAAGATGGTCGTCACGGGCGACATCACGCAGGTCGACCTGCCCACCGGGTCCAGCGGCCTCCAGCTCGTGACGCGCGTGCTGGACGGCATGGACGACATCCACTTCTCCCGCCTCACGAGCGACGACGTCGTGCGGCACACCCTGGTCGGCCGCATCGTGGACGCGTACACGCGCTACGACGCGGAGCGCCAGGCCGCCGACCACCTCCGCGCCGAGCGCCGCACCGCCCCTGGGAGCACCCGATGAGCATCGAGATCAACAACGAGTCGGCCGTGGAGGTCGACGAGCCGCTCATCCAGCGCCTCGCCACCTACGCGCTCGACACCCTGCACGTGCACCCGGACGCGGAGCTCGCCATCGTGATGGTGGACGAGGGCGCGATGGAGCAGCTGCACGTGCAGTGGATGGACGAGCCCGGTCCCACCGACGTCCTCAGCTTCCCGATGGACGAGCTGCGCCCCGGCACCGAGGACCGCCCCACGCCCGCCGGCCTCCTCGGCGACATCGTGGTCTGCCCGCAGGTCGCGGCCGAGCAGGCGGTGACGGCGGGGCACTCCACGATGGAGGAGATCCTGCTGCTCACCGCGCACGGCATCCTCCACCTGCTGGGCTTCGACCACGCCGAGCCCGACGAGGAGCGCGAGATGTTCGGGCTCCAGCGCGACATCCTGATCGGGTTCGCCATGAGCGAGCGCGGTCGCTGACCCGAAGCCGATGCTCGCCCTCCTCGTCCCCGCGTTCCTCCTCGTCGTCCTCGGCGGCCTCTTCGCCGCCGCCGAGTCGGCGATCTCGTCGCTGTCCCGCGCGGACATCCAGGAGCTCGCGCTCACGTCGCGCGCGCGCCGGTCGATGCTCGCCATCTCCACCGACACGGGCGCCTACGTCAACTCGCTGAGCTTCGTCCGCATCGTCGCGGAGACGAGCGCCGCCGTGCTCGTGACCCTGGCGCTCGCGTACACGATCGCCGAGTGGTGGATCACGCTGCTCGTCGCCGCGGCCATCATGACCGCCGTCTCGTTCGTGCTCGTCGGCGCCAGCCCGCGCTCGGTCGGCCGCGTGCACGCGCGCCCCCTCCTCGCCGGGACGGCGCTGATGGTGCGGGTGATCCGCGTCGCCATCGGCCCGGTCGCCGATGCCCTCGTCGCGCTCGGCAACCGCGTCACGCCCGGCCGGCCCAAGACCGTGGCCACGTTCACCAGCGAGGAGCAGCTGCTCAGCATGGTCGACGAGGCGACCGAGCTCGAGGTGCTCGAGGAGGACGACCGCGAGCTCATCCACTCCATCTTCGAGTTCAACGACACCGTGGTGCGCGAGGTGATGATCCCGCGCACGGACATGGTCGTCGTCGAGCAGACCGCGCTCGTCGGCAGCGCGCTCGGGCTCTTCCTCTCCCGCGGCATCTCGCGCGCGCCCGTCACGGGACGCGACTCGGACGAGATCGAGGGCGTGCTGTACCTGCGCGACCTCGCGCGCATGGTCTACGAGCGCCCCGAGGAGGCCGAGCGCACGACCGTCGACCAGCTCGCCCGCCCCGCCGTGTTCGTGCCCGAGTCGCAGAAGGCCGACGCGCTGCTGCGCCAGATGCAGCTGGAGTCGAACCACCTCGCGATGGTGGTGGACGAGTACGGCGGCATCGCCGGGCTCGTGACCCTCGAGGACCTCATCGAGGAGCTCGTGGGCGACATCAGCGACGAGTACGACCGCGACGTGCCGGAGTTCGAGGACCTCGGCGACGGCGTGTACCGTGTGAGCGCCCGGCTGCCCGTCGACGAGCTGGGCGACCTGTTCGGCCTCGAGCTCGACGACGACGACGTGGACAGCGCCGGCGGCCTGCTGGCGAAGATGCTCGGGCGGCTGCCGGAGCGCGGATCCGTGGTGCGGGTCGGTGGGCTGGTGCTCACGGCCGACCGGGTCGAGGGGCGCCGCACGCGCATCAGCACGATCCTCGTCGAGCGCGACCGCGCGGACGACGACGACCACGAGGCGGCCCCCGCGGGCGCCGCCGCCAGCAGAGGACACGACCATGACTGATCCCCGGGACGACGACGCAGCGGGCGACGCCACCCCCGCCACGGACGCGCCGCCGACGACCGATGCGTCCGCCGCCGCGCCCGCGCCGCTCTCCGACGAGGCGTGGGGCATCGACCGCGCGGCCGACGCCGCGGCCGAGGCCGCCCGCCCGAAGCGCAAGCCCCGCGGCGGCGCCCCGGCGTACCGCGCGGGCTTCGTCTCCTTCGTGGGCCGCCCGAACGTGGGGAAGTCCACGCTCACCAACGCGCTCGTGGGGGAGAAGGTCGCCATCACGAGCTCCAAGCCGCAGACGACCCGGAAGGCCATCCGCGGCATCGTGCACCGGCCGGACGGGCAGCTGATCCTCGTGGACACCCCGGGGATCCACCGCCCGCGGACGCTCCTCGGCGAGCGGCTCAACTCGCTCGTGCAGACCACGCTCGGCGACGTCGACGTCATCGGCCTGTGCATCCCGGCGGACGAGCGGATCGGCCCGGGCGACCGCTTCATCAACGAGCAGCTCGACGAGTACCCGCGCGCCCGCAAGATCGCGATCGTCACCAAGACCGACTCCGCCTCCCGGCACGCGGTGGCGGAGCAGCTGCTCGCCGTGCAGGAGCTGCGCGACTGGGACGCGATCGTGCCCGTCTCCGCGGTCGAGGCCATCCAGCTCGACGCGCTCGTGGGCGAGCTCCTCAAGGCGCTGCCCGTCTCGGAGCAGCTCTACCCGGACGACGCCGTCACCGAGGAGGGGCTCGAGGCGCGCATCTCGGAGCTCATCCGCGAGGCCGCCCTCGAGGGCGTCCAGGACGAGCTGCCGCACTCGCTCGCCGTCACGATCGACGACATGATCGAGCGCGAGGACAAGGAGCTCCTGGAGATCTACGCGAACCTCTTCGTCGAGCGCGACAGCCAGAAGGGCATCGTCATCGGCGCGCAGGGGTCGCGGCTCAAGCACGTGGGGCAGGTGGCGCGCGCGCAGATCGAGCCGCTCGTCGGGAAGCGCGTGTTCCTCTCGCTGCGCGTGAAGATCGCCAAGGACTGGCAGCGCGACCCGAAGCTGCTCGGCCGCCTCGGGTTCTGAGCCGGGCCGCGCGGGCCGTCCGCGCGTCGGCTGCCGCGCGACGGCTCCCGTTCGTACATCGAGCGGATGAGATGCGCCCTCCGCGACGTGGATCCTCGGCCGACCGGGCCTCCCCCCGCACGACCGGGCCGTACGGTGGTCGCATGCTGCGCAGGATCCCGAGGTACCAGGTCGTCCTCGACGTCGTCCTCGCCGTGGCGTTCGCGGTGCTCCTGGCTCCCGGGTCGATCGGCGTCATGGCCGCCAGCGCGTTCGGGGTCTTCGCGTTCAGCACCTCGTCGGTCTCGCTGGTCCTCGTGCTGGTCATGTCGGTCGCGCTCGCCATCCGCCGCCTGTCGCCGGGCCTCTCCCTCGCCGTCGCGTGGGTCGGAGCGGTCGTCCAGATGGGCGCGGGCGCCGGCGTGGAGCCCGGCGACGTGGCCATCGCCTTCGTCGTGTACTGCACCGCCGCCTACGGGGGCCGCATCGTGCGCGCCCTCGGCCTGGTCTCCGCGCTCGTCGGCGGCGTGGTGGCCGCGCTCTACCTCTCCTACGCGGCGGGCCGGGTCCCCATCGGCAGCGAGGCCTTCAGCACGGGGGAGTGGACGGCGTTCGCCACGCTGGTCCTCTTCCTCCTGCTCTGCGCGTGGAGCGTGCTGCTCGCCTCGTGGACGGCGGGCCGCCTCGTCGTCGCGTCGCGGGCCTCGCACGACAGCAGGAGCGCGCAGGAGGCGGCCGAGCGCGACCAGGCGCGCGCCCTGCACGACGTCGTCGTCGAGCAGGAGCGGAACCGCATCGCGCGGGACATGCACGACGTGGTCGCGCACTCGCTGGCCGTCGTCATCGCCCAGGCCGACGGGGCACGCTACGCCCGCCTGGTGGATCCGGAGGCCTCCGACCAGGCGCTCCGCACGATCTCCACCACGGCCCGGCAGGCGCTCGGCGACGTCCGCATCCTCCTGGCCCAGCTCCGCCACAGCGCCGACGACAGCCCGCAGCCCGAGCTGAAGGAGCTCAGCGACCTCATCGAGCAGATGCGCTCCACGGGGCTCACGGTCGCCTTCGTCGAGTCCGGGGAGCCGGGCGCCTTCGGGACGGGCCAGCAGCTCGCCGTGTACCGGATCGTGCAGGAGGCCCTCACCAACGTGCTCCGGCACGGCGACGTGGGGCACCCGGTCGACGTCGAGCTGGCGTGGGAGCCGGACGGCGTCTCCATCCAGGTGCGCAGCCGCATGCTCCCGGATCCCGTCCGGCCCGCCCGCACGACCACCGGCATCATCGCGCTGCCCGTGCTGCCGCCCGCTCCGGCGGTGCCCGCGCCGCCGGTCGGCCACGGCCTCGCGGGGATGCGCGAGCGCGCCACGCTCTCGGGCGGCCGCTTCTCGGCGGGCGTCCGCGACGGCGCGTGGACCGTCTCCGCCTGGATCCCCTTCGCGCCGGCCACCCGGCCCGTCCCTCGCGTGCCCGGGAGCGGGACGACGACGGCCGCGGACGCGGAGGCCCGCAGCGGCACGCTCGCGCTCGAGGACCTCTTCCCTCCCGAGGCGGCCGCCGCCGGCACGGCGACGCCGGGCCCGCGCGTGAGCCCGCATCGCAGCGCCGCCGCCCGCGGCGCCGCCTCCGCCGCGGCCCGGCGCGCCGACGACCCGCCGACGGGATCCTGACCCCGTGCCCGCGACGAGCACCCCCGACCCCGACCGAAGGACCCCCGTGCCCACCCCACCCATCCGCGTCGCCCTGGTCGACGACCAGGCCCTCTTCCGCACCGGCGTCCGCATGCTGATCTCCTCGCAGCCCGACCTGGAGTTCGCGGGGGAGGCGGCCAACGGCGAGGAGGCCGTGGGCCTCGCGCGGGACGAGCGCCCCGACGTCATCCTCATGGACATCCGCATGCCGGTCATGGACGGCATCCACGCGACCGCGGAGGTGCTGCGGGCGGCGGACGCCCGGGGCGACCGTCCGCCGCGGATCCTCGTGCTCACCACGTTCGACCTGGACGAGAGCGCCGCCCGCGCCATCCGCGCGGGCGCGAGCGGCTTCGTGCTGAAGGACGCCGACCCGGAGTTCCTGCTCGCCGCGATCCGCACCGTGCACGCCGGCAACTCGGTCATCGCGGCCTCCGCGACCCGGCAGCTGCTCGAGCACTTCGACCCGGGATCCCAGCCCCGCGTCGCGCCGGCCGCCTTCTCCGCGCTCACCTCCCGGGAGCGGGAGATCTTCGTGCTCGCGGCGCGCGGGCTGAGCAACGCGGAGATTGCGCAGGCCGAGTTCCTCAGCGAGGCGACGGTGAAGACGCACGTGAGCCGCATCCTCGCGAAGCTCAGCCTGCGGGACCGCGTGCAGCTCGTGGTGTTCGCGTTCGAGCACCGGCTCACGGGCACCGCGCCCCGGGGCTAGCCGTTCCCGTCCGCGCGGCGGATCCCCCCGGATCCGTGGGCTAGATTCAGACGCCTTCGCTCCCGCACCAGAGGACCCCCGTGCTGCACGATCTCGCCGACCTGCCCATCATCTCCGCGTCCTTCGTGACCGCGGCGACCCTCGCGCCGGCGATCCTCCTGGCCCTCCTCGTCGTCGTCGCCCGGCGCGCGCGCCTGCGCCGCGGAGCCCGGGCGGCGGATCCGCGCCGTGCGGTCGCCGAGACCGCGCTGGCCGCGGGCCTCGGCGCCCTCTTCGGCCTGGCGCTCGCGTTCGTGCTCGGCGACGTCCTCGACCTGTTCGGCGCGGTCCTCTCCACGGGGACGCGCGGGTGGACGGCCCTCGGCGGCACGGGCCTCGGCCTCGCCGCCGTCGCGCTGGCCCGCGGCGGCCGCAGCGTCACGGGCGTCGGCGGCGTCGCGCCGCCCCCGCGCCACCTGCGCGTGCTGCACCGGGCGCTCGCCATCCTCGTGGTGCCCCTCGTCGTCCTGGCCACGGCCGTCGGCATCAACGCCGACGTCCAGGAGTACCCGAACATCGCGGCCGCGTTCGGCCTCACCCGCGTCCTGCCGCTCGACCTCACCTCTCTTCCCGCGCCGGACGGCGCCGCGCCCGTCGCCGCGGGGCCGATCGACGAGGCGTGGAGCACGTCGAGCCCGCTGCCGGCGCGCGGACGCCTCGGCTCGACCACCATCCCCGCGACGCAGTCGGGGTTCGCCGCGCGCGAGGCGCTCGTCTACCTGCCGCCTGCCGCCCTCGTCGACGACGCCCCGGCGCTGCCCGTGATCGTCGCCATGTCCGGGCAGCCGGGATCGCCCCTCGACATGTTCGCCTCCGGGCGGCTCGACCGGGTCATGGACCAGTACGCGAGCGCGCACCACGGCCTCGCGCCCATCGTGGTCGTGCCGGACCAGCTCGGCGCGCCCGAGGACAACCCCATGTGCGTCGACTCGCCGCTGGGGCAGTCGGCCACGTACATCACGGTGGACGTGCCCGCCTGGATCCGCGCGAACCTGCGCGTCCTCCCGGATCCGGCCTCCTGGGCGGTGATGGGCTTCTCCCAGGGCGGCACGTGCGCGGCGCAGCTCGGGTCCGCCCACCCGGACCTCTTCGGCACCATCGTCGACATCTCCGGCGAGATGGCCCCGACCATCGGCGCCGACACCGTCCAGGACGCGTTCGGCGGATCCCAGGCGCAGTACGCCGCCGCCTTCCCCGCGGCGATCATGGAGGCCAGGACCCCGTACGCCGACATGGCCGGCTTCTTCTGCGTGGGGGAGGACGACCAGCAGTACCGGCCCCAGGTGGAGCAGGTCGAGGCCGCCGCGCGCGCCGCGGGGATGTCGACCCGCCTGACCGCGTCGCCCGGCACGTCCCACGACTGGGGATCCATGCACTGGTGCTCCCAGGACGCGCTGCCCGAGCTCGCCCAGCGGCTGGGGATCTCCCGATGAGCGCCCGACCGCGTCCGTTCACGCTCCTCGCGGCCGCGCGCGCGCTCCTCGCGCGGCTCCTCGGGCAGCCGGTCACCCTGGGCATCGCGCTCGTCGTGCTCGTGCTCGCGGTGCTGCCCGCGGTCTCCGACTCCTGGCGCCGCGTCGTGCACCACCAGCTCGCCACCGGCTACGTGGCCGTGGTGGAGCGCGGGCACTGGTGGACCACCGCGACGGCCGCGTTCCTCACGGACGGGCCGGTGGAGCTCGTCGTCTCGCTCGTCGCGATCCTCGTGCTGGTCGGCGTCGCGGAGCGGCTGATGGGCTGGTGGCGGACCCTGCTGGGCTTCGTGCTCACGGGCACGGTGGGGTCGCTCCTCGGCATCGCCGTGCAGGCGCTGGGCCTCGTCGACGGCGAGCTGTGGTCGCACGGCGTCCGCGGCATCGCGACGGCGGACCCGCTCACCGCGGTGGCGGGCGTGCTCGCCCTCTCGAGCGCGTGGGCCGGCGTGCTGTGGCGTCGGCGCATCCGCGTCGTCCTCACGGTCGTGGTGCTGGTGTTCCTGCTCTATTCCGGGCAGCCGTCCGACCTCTACCGGCTCCTCGCGATCATCGCGGGCGGCGTCGCCGGCGGCCTCCTCCACCGGCCGGCCGGCGGCGCCCGGTGGCAGCGCAGCTCGCACCACGAGGTGCGGGTGATCCTCGCGGCGGTCGTCGGCATCCTGGGCACCGGCCCCGCCATCGCCCTGCTCTCCCGGAGCCGCTACGGCCCGCTGGCACCCATCGCGCTCCTCTTCGTGGACGACCGGGTGCCCGGCGACGCCATCTCCACCCGCTGCCTCTCGAGCGACTTCACGCACGACTGCCTGCAGGAGATCATGCTGGCGCGCATCGGCGGCGGGGTCGGCCCGATCCTCCTCTCCGTGGCGCCCCTGCTCGCCCTGCTCGTCGCCGCCTACGGCCTCGCGCGCGGGCGGCGGTTCGCGGTGTGGCTCGCCGTCGCGGTCAACGTGCTGCTCGCCGTGCTGGCGGCGTACGCCTTCGGCATGCTGGTGCACCGCGACATGGTGTCGCCCCGGCTCTCGGCCTCGCCGTCCGCGCATCCCGAGGCGGTGGCCGCGCTCGTGGCGTCGGTGATGCTGCCGCTCGGCAGCGCGATCGTCCTCGTGCTCCTGCGTCGGCACTTCACGATCCTCTCCACGGCCCCGGCGATCCGCCGCTTCCTCGTGACGATCGGGGTGGCGCTCGCCGGGCTCATGGCCCTGTTCGTCGCGGTGGGGCTGGCCCTGGCCGACGGCTTCACGCGCACCGTCGACCTCGCCGACCTCCTCGCCGAGGCACCGGACCGCTTCATCCCGGCCTCGTTCCTCCGCGGCGAGTCGCTCGACTTCCTGCCGACGGACACGCTGACCGACCTCGTGTACCGCGGGGTCGGTCCGGTGTTCTGGATCATCCTGGTCGTCGCGAGCCTGCGCGCCATCGCCGACGTCCGCATCGCCGCGGTGCCGCGCGCGCAGGCGCTCGTCCGCCCGGCCCTGCAGCGTGGCGCCGTCGGCTCCCTCTCGCACATGGCCACGTGGCCCGGCAACTCGTACTGGATCGCCCAGGACGGGACGACGGTCGTCGCCTACCGCGTGGTCGGGAGCGTCGCGATCACCACGGCCACGCCGCTCGGGGTGACGGCCGACGACGACGGGGCGCTCCGGGACGTCCTCGGCCAGTTCGCGCGCTTCGCCGACGACAACGGGTGGACCCCGGTCTTCTACAGCGTCCCGGCGACCCTCAGCCCGATCTTCCGCGACATGGGCTGGGAGACCCTCGTGGTCGCCGAGGAGACGGTCGTGCGTCCGCGCACGTGGCAGACCACGGGCAAGAAGTGGCAGGACGTGCGCACGTCGATCAACCGCGCCGACCGGGCCGGCATCCGCGCCGAGTGGACCACGTGGGCCGAGCTGCCGCTCGCGTGGGCCAACCAGATCGGCCAGATGTCCGAGGAGTGGGTCGCCGAGAAGGAGCTGCCCGAGATGGGCTTCACGCTCGGCGGGGTGGAGGAGCTGCGCGATCCGCAGGTGCGCCTCATGCTCGCGGTCGACGCGGAGGACCGCGTGCAGGCCGCGACGAGCTGGCTGCCGACCTGGCGCGACGGCGCGGTCGTCGGCTGGACCCTCGACTTCATGCGGCGCCGCCCCGACGGCATCAACGGGGTCATGGAGTTCCTCATCGCCCGCTCGGCCATGCGCATGAAGGAGGACGACATCGAGTTCATGAGCCTGTCCGCCGCCCCGCTGGCCCAGACGCGGGCCGCGTCGCCCGCGTCGACGGCGGACGATCACGGGGAGGAGCCGCGGGAGAGCGGGGTCGAGCGGATCCTCGAGTTCCTCGCCGACTCGCTCGAGCCGGTCTACGGGTTCCGCTCGCTGCTGGAGTTCAAGCGCAAGTTCCAGCCGGAGCTCGTGCCGCTGATCATGGCGTACCCGGACGCGACCGCGCTGCCCACCATCGGGCTCGCGCTCACGCGCGCGTACCTGCCGTCCACGTCCGTGCGCGACCTCACGCGCGTGCTCCGCTCGGCCCGGTGAGCGCCGCGACCGCCCGTCCGCGGGTGCGGAGCGTCCGGGCGCCGGTGTACCGTGGACCCGTGCAGTCCGGCCGCCTCCTCCTTAGTCGCCGCGGCGAGGCCTGACCCGGCCCTCCTCGTCGCGGAGTCCCGTCACGGCTGACCCCCACGGACGACGAGGAGCACGACCATGAAGAAGACGCAGACCCCCAGCGGGATGCCGGTCCACAAGTACCGCCCCTTCCACGAGCAGATCGCCGTGGACCTGCCGGACCGCACCTGGCCCACCCGCCGAATCACCGAGGCGCCGCGCTGGTGCGCGGTCGACCTGCGCGACGGCAACCAGGCGCTCATCGACCCGATGAGCCCCGAGCGCAAGCGGATCATGTTCGACCTGCTCGTGCGCATGGGCTACAAGGAGATCGAGGTGGGCTTCCCCTCGGCCAGCCAGACGGACTTCGACTTCGTGCGCAGCCTCATCGAGGAGGGCGCGATCCCGGACGACGTGACCATCCAGGTGCTCACGCAGGCGCGCGAGCACCTCATCGCCCGCACCTACGAGTCGATCCGCGGCGCGAAGCAGGCCATCGTCCACCTCTACAACTCGACGAGCGTGCTCCAGCGCGAGGTCGTGTTCCGCACCGACCAGCAGGGCATCATCGACATCGCGCTCGAGGGCGCGCGCCTGTGCAAGCGGTACGAGGAGACCATCCCCGACGTGGACGTCTACTACGAGTACTCGCCCGAGAGCTACACGGGCACCGAGCTCGAGTTCGCGGCCGAGATCTGCAACCGCGTCGTCGAGGTGCTCGACCCGACGCCGGAGCGCAAGGTCATCCTCAACCTGCCGGCGACCGTCGAGATGGCGACCCCGAACGTGTACGCCGACTCCATCGAGTGGATGTGCCGCCACATCGACCGCCGCGACGAGGTCATCGTCTCGCTGCACCCGCACAACGACCGCGGCACCGCGGTCGCCGCCGCGGAGCTCGGCTACCTGGCCGGCGCCGACCGCATCGAGGGCTGCCTCTTCGGCAACGGGGAGCGCACCGGCAACGTGGACCTCGTCGCCCTCGGGATCAACCTGTTCACGCAGGGCATCGACCCCGAGATCGACTTCAGCGACCTCGACGGGATCAAGCGCACGGCCGAGCACTGCAACCAGCTGGCCGTGCCGGAGCGGAGCCCGTGGGCGGGCGATCTCGTCTACACGGCGTTCAGCGGATCGCACCAGGACGCCATCAAGAAGGGCTTCGAGGCCATGGCCGCCGATGCCGCGGCCCAGGGCAAGACGGTCGACGAGATCCCGTGGGCCGTGCCGTACCTGCCGGTCGACCCGCAGGACCTCGGCCGGTCCTACGAGGCCGTGATCCGCGTGAACTCGCAGTCGGGCAAGGGCGGGGTCGCGTACCTGCTGAAGGCCGACCACTCGCTCGACCTGCCGCGCCGCCTGCAGATCGAGTTCTCCGGCGTCGTGCAGGCCAAGACCGACGCCGAGGGCGGCGAGGTCACGAGCGCGCAGATCTGGTCGATCTTCCAGGACGAGTACCTGCCCGCGCCGCTCGACCGCGCGGAGGAGAAGTGGGGCCGCTTCGAGCTCACGTCCACCCGCACCTCGAGCGACATGGGCGGATCCGTCTCGCTCGACGTGCAGCTGCGCGACGGCGAGGAGGTGCGCGACGCGTCCGCCTCCGGCAACGGTCCGATCGCGGCGTTCCTCCAGGTCCTCGCCGACCAGGGTGTGGACGTCCGCCTCCTCGACTACGTGGAGCACGCCCTCAGCGCGAGCGGCGACGCGCTGGCCGCGTCCTACGTGGAGCTCGAGGTCGAGGGCGTGCGCCTCTGGGGCGTCGGCATCGACGAGGACAGCTCGACGGCGTCGCTCGAGGCGATCGTGTCCGGGGTCAACCGGGCCATCCGCCGCACGGTGCGCGAGCCGGAGCTGGCCGCGGTCTGATCCGGTCCGCTCCACGCGACGACGACGGCCGGGCGGCGACGCCCGGCCGTCGTCGTGCGCGGGACCGACCCGCGCGGCCTCAGCGCCGCGGGCGCGGGCGGCGGAGCGCCGTGAAGCGCAGGCGGCTGAGCGCCCGCTGCTCGGGCAGGCTCCAGCCGAAGCGCACGGCGAGGAGGCGCGTCGTGGCCGTGACCATCACGCACACGATGGCCGCGATCCACATGGGCACCCCGAACGCGGCCAGCCCCACCACGATGACGGCCCCGACGCCGGCGGCCACCGCGTAGAGCGAGCCCACGTGCATCATCGCGATGGGCAGGTTGAGCAGGAGGTCGCGCACGAACGAGCCGCCGACCGCGGAGACGACGCCGATGAAGACCGCGGGCACCTCCGGCACCCCGGCCGCCAGCGCCTTCGACGTGCCGATGGCGCAGAACAGGCCGATGGTGAGCGCGTCCAGCACGGTGATGACGACGTCGAGGCGCGTGAAGATCCGCTCGAGCAGCATGCCGCCGAGCGCCGCGGCCACCGCGACGAGCATGAGCCAGTTGCTGGAGAGCGCCGCCGGCGTGACGTTGAGGAACACGTCGCGGAGGAGGCCGCCGCCGAGCCCGGTGGCCGTGCCGATGATGGCGACGCCCAGCAGGTCGAGCCGCCGGTCGCGGAAGCCGGCCGCGAACATGGCGCCCTGGAGGCTGCCGATGCTGACCGCCAGGAGGTCCGCCCAGAGCGGGATGGTGAGGGGGACGGGATCCATGGCCTCCCCTTGATAGCACAGCGGCGCGGTCGCGCCCGGCCGCGCGACGCCCGGCGGACCCGGCCGGCCCGCGCGGCGGACCCGGCCGGCCCGCGCGGCGGCGGAGGGGAGCCCGGCCGCGGGGCGGATAATCGAGGGGTGCCCCTCTACCGTGACGAGATCGTCGTCCTGCGCACCCACAAGCTGGGCGAGGCGGACCGGATCGTCACGATGCTCTCCCGGCAGCACGGCAAGATCCGCGCGGTGGCGAAGGGCGTGCGCCGCACGCAGTCGAAGTTCGGCGCCCGGCTCGAGCCGTTCATGGTCGCCGACGCCCAGTTCTTCGAGGGCCGGACGCTCGACATCATCACGCAGGCCGAGTCCATCGCGTCCTACGGCGCCCTGATCGCGACCGACTACGGCAGCTACACGGCGGCCAGCGCGATGGTCGAGACGGCCGACCGCGTCACCGAGGACGAGGGCTCGCTCCAGCAGTACCTGCTCCTCGTGGGCGCGCTCCGGTCGCTCAGCCGCCGGGAGCACGGCGCGAGCCTCACGCTCGACTCGTACCTGCTGCGGAGCCTCTCGATGGCCGGCTGGGCGCCGAGCTTCCAGGACTGCGCCGTCACGGGCGCGCCCGGCCCGCACTCCGCGTTCGTCGTGCAGCTCGGCGGCGTGGTGGCCGATGCGGCCGCCCCGCCCGGATCCCCGCGGCTCGACCCCGACACGCTCGCGCTCCTCTCCGCGCTCCTCACGGGCGACTGGCGGCACGCCGAGGCGGCGACGCTCCGGTCGCAGGCGCGCGCGAGCGGCGTCGTCGCGGCGTACGCGCAGTGGCACCTCGACCGGGGGATCCGCTCGCTCGGCCTCGTCGACCGCAGCGACGCGCGCCAGCTCCTGCCGCCCAGCGAGCGGCCCGTGCCGCTCGACGCGCCCGACCTCGACGGCGCCGACCCGGATCCCGCCGCGGCCCTCGCGGCCGCGACCGCGTCCGTCGTGCGCGCGACTCCGCGCGACGCGGATCCGGACCCGGACGCCCTGCCCGCGACCCCCGCCGACCGCCCCCGAGCACAGGAGACGACCCCATGAGCCGACGCCCCGAGGTCCCGGACCGCACCGACCTGCCGCTCGACTGGACGGGGGAGCAGCCGCCGGCCATCCCCGCCGAGCTCGTCCCGAAGCACATCGCCGTCGTGATGGACGGCAACGGGCGCTGGGCGAACCAGCGCGGCCTGGCGCGCACCGCCGGGCACCAGGCCGGCGAGGAGGCGTGGTTCGACACGGTCGCCGGCGCCGTGCAGCTGGGCGCCACGCACCTCTCGGTCTACGCGTTCTCGACCGAGAACTGGAAGCGCTCGCCCGCCGAGGTCCGGTTCCTCATGGGCTTCAACCGCGATGTCATCCACCGCCGCCGCGACCAGCTGAACGCCTGGAACGTGCGGATCCGCTGGGCCGGCCGCCGCCCCCGTCTCTGGCGCAGCGTCATCGACGACCTGCAGGTCGCCGAGGAGATGACGAAGCACAACACCGGCATGACGCTCACGATGTGCATCAACTACGGCGGCCGCACCGAGATCGGCGACGCCGTCAAGCGCATCGCGGAGGACGTGGACGCGGGACGGCTCAAGGCGTCGCGCGTCGACGAGCGCACGATCCAGCGCTACCTCTACCTCCCCGACGTGCCGGACGTCGACCTCTTCATCCGCAGCTCCGGCGAGCAGCGCACGAGCAACTTCCTGCTGTGGCAGTCGGCGTACGCGGAGATGGTCTTCCTCGACCGGCTGTGGCCCGACTTCCGCCGCAAGGACCTGTGGGACGCCGTCGAGAGCTACGTGCACCGCGACCGGCGGTTCGGCGGCGCGATCGACGCGCACGCGGCGGGCGACGACGAGGGCTCGGTCGAGGATCCCGACGCCCCGACGGACGGCGACCGGGAGCCGGACGCTCAGTAGCATCGGTGGGGTGAGCACACCCGACACCGCCCCCGCCACCTCGACCGACACCGCCGCCGACGCCGACGCCGACGCGCCCATCCGGGTCGGGATCGTCGGCTACGGCCTCGCGGGCCGCGTCTTCCACGCGCCGTTCCTCGAGGCCAGCCCGGAGTACCGCATCGCGCTCGTCGCGACCTCGGATCCCGACCGCGCCGCGCAGGTCCGGGAGCGCCACCCCGGCGCCGACGTCGTCGCCACCGCCGACGAGCTCTTCGCGCGCTCCGCCGAGCTCGACATGGTCGTCATCGCATCGCCCGCCTCCGCCCACCTCCAGCAGGGCATGCAGGCGCTCGACGCGCACCTCGCCGTCGTCATGGACAAGCCGTTCGTCGCGACCGTCGACGAGGCGCTCATGCTGATCGAGCGCGCCGAGGCGCTCGGCGTCGCCTTCTCCGTCTTCCAGAACCGACGGCTCGACGGCGACTTCCTCACCGTGCGCGCGCTCATCGAGTCCGGCCGCCTCGGCGACGTGCACCGCTTCGAGTCGACCTTCGAGCGCTGGGGTGGACCCGTCCGGGACCGCTGGCAGGACCGCGAGACCCCGGCCGAGGCCGCGGGCATCTCGTACGACCTGGGCAGCCACCTCATCGACCAGGCGCTGCAGCTCTTCGGCCCGGTCGTCGACTTCGCCTCCGAGCTCGCGACCGTGCGCGACGGATCCGCGAGCGACGACGACGCCTTCTACTCGCTGCTGCACGAGTCCGGCGTGCAGTCGCACATCACCGTCAGCCGCGTCGCCGCCCTCGCCGGCCCGCGCTTCCGCGTGCTCGGCACCGCGGGCGCGTACGCGGTGCACGGGCTCGACCCGCAGGAGCCGCTCCTCAAGCAGGGCGCGTCGCCCGCCGACCCCGGCTTCGGCGAGGCGCCGGAGTCCGACTGGGGCACGCTCGTCGAGGCCGCGGGCGATCCCGCGGGGGAGCGGATCCCCACGGAGCGCGGCCGCTACGCCGACTTCTACCGCGCCATGGCCGATGCCGTGCGCGGCCGCGGGCCCGTGCCGGTCGAGCCGCGCGACTCCCTCGAGACCGTCCGCATCGTCGAGCTCGCCCACCAGCGGACCGCGGGCGACGAGGACGACGCGGCCCGCCCGTAGACTGGGGGCCGCCTTTCCCGGCGACCCGCGGCGCCCGCCCACCGGTCGCCGTCCGCCGACCGGGCACCCAGTCCGGCCCCATCTAGGAGCAAACGTGGCAACCCCCTCGCGTCTCGACCCCGTCATTAACCTCGCCAAGCGGCGCGGCTTCGTCTTCCAGGCGGGTGAGATCTACGGCGGCTCGCGCTCCGCGTGGGACTACGGGCCGCTCGGCGTGGCGCTGAAGGAGAACATCAAGCGCCAGTGGTGGCAGACCATGGTGAACGGCCGTGACGACGTCGTCGGCCTCGACTCCTCGGTCATCCTGCCCCGCCGCGTGTGGGAGGCGTCCGGCCACGTCGAGGTCTTCACCGACCCGCTCGTGGAGTCGCTGCACACGCACAAGCGCTACCGCGCCGACCACCTCCTCGAGGCGTACGAGGCCAAGCACGGCTACCCGCCCGTCAACGGCCTCGCCGACATCAAGGACCCGGACACCGGCCAGCCCGGATCCTGGACCGAGCCGCAGAACTTCTCCGGCCTCCTCAAGACCTTCCTCGGCCCGGTCGACAACCAGGAGGGCATGCACTACCTCCGCCCCGAGACCGCGCAGGGCATCTTCGTCAACTTCGCGAACGTCCTGAGCGCGGCCCGCCAGAAGCCGCCGTTCGGCATCGGCCAGATCGGCAAGAGCTTCCGCAACGAGATCACGCCGCAGAACTGGATCTTCCGCACGCGCGAGTTCGAGCAGATGGAGATGGAGTTCTTCGTCGAGCCCGGCACCGACGCCGAGTGGCACCAGTACTGGATCGACGCCCGCTACGCCTGGTACACCGACCTCGGCATCGACCCGGAGAACCTCCGCCTCTTCGAGCACCCGGCGGAGAAGCTCTCGCACTACTCGACCCGCACGGTCGACATCGAGTACCGCTTCGGCTTCACCGGCGGCGCGTGGGGCGAGCTCGAGGGCATCGCGAACCGCACCGACTACGACCTGCGCACGCACTCCGAGGCGTCCGGCCAGGACCTCTCCTACTTCGACCAGACCAAGAACGAGCGCTGGATCCCGTACGTCATCGAGCCCGCGGCCGGCCTCACCCGGTCGATGATGGCGTTCCTCGTCGACGCGTACCACGAGGACGAGGCGCCGAACGCGAAGGGCGGCGTCGACAAGCGCACGGTCCTCCGCCTCGACCGCCGGCTGGCGCCCGTCAAGGTCGCGGTGCTGCCGCTGTCGCGCAACGAGAAGCTGTCGCCGATCGCGCGCGAGCTCGCCGCCGAGCTCCGCAAGGTGTGGAACATCGAGTTCGACGACGCGGGCGCCATCGGCCGCCGCTACCGCCGCCAGGACGAGATCGGCACGCCGTTCTGCGTCACGATCGACTTCGACACGCTCGACGACCGCGCGGTCACCGTGCGCGAGCGCGACACCATGGCGCAGGAGCGCATCCCGCTCGACGAGCTCATGGGGTACCTCGCGGGGCAGCTCATCGGGGCCTGATCCGTCTCTCCCGCACGACCGATCCGCCGTCCCCGGCCCGCCTCGCGCGGGTCAGGGGCGGCGGATCGTCAGCTCGTCGGTGATGTCGCCGACGGTCGCGTCGAGCGCCGCGACGAGCGCATCGGCGTCGACCAGCGCGTGGACGCCGTGCTCGCCGCCGCCCATCCCGATGCGGCGGCCGCGGATCCGCTCGTCGGCGTAGACCGGCAGGTCGCCGTGGGCGCCGAGCGGCGTGATCGTGCCGCGCGCGTAGCCGGTCGCTTCGAGCGCCACGTCGGGCGCGGGCATCGAGAGCTTGTTGACGCCCACCAGGGCGCGCAGCCTCGACCAGCTGATCTGCCGGTCGCCCGGCACGAGCGCGATGAGCAGCGCGCCGTCGTGCCGCTTCACGACCAGCGACTTCACGAGGTGCGAGGCATCGATGCCGAGGCCCGCGGCCGCGTCCTCCAGCGAGGACGCGGCGGGCCGCTCGACCACCTCCACGTCGATCCCGAGGCGCGCGGCGTGGGCGAGGACGCGCGCGCGTCCGCGGGGAGCGGCGTTGTCGGATCCGTACGGGTCGGGGGAGGGGGAGGTGTCGGCCATGTCCGGGCAACACCGCGGGAATGCCCCGCCTTCCCGACCGGTTGCCCACCCGTGACCGACACCCCCGCCTCCGCCCTGCCCGCCCTCCGCGTCGACGTCTGGTCGGACATCGCCTGCCCGTGGTGCTACGTCGGCAAGCGGCGCTTCGAGGCCGGCGCGCGGGCGTTCGCGGCCGAGACGCCGGGCGCCCCGGCGATCGAGGTCACGTACCGCTCCTTCGAGCTCGCCCCCGACACCCCGGTGGACTTCGCCGGCACCGAGGTCGACTTCCTCGCCGGCCACAAGGGCATCCCCGCCGAGCGGGTCGCGACCATGCTCGAGGACATGACCCGCCTCGCCGCGGCCGAGGGCCTCGCCTACGACTACGACGCGCTGCAGCACACCAACACGGTGCTCGCGCACGAGCTCCTCCACCACGCGCGGGCGCACGGGCTGCAGCTCGAGATGGTCGAGCGCCTGCTGTCCGCGTACTTCACGGAGGGCCGCCACATCGGTCGCGCCGACGACCTCGTCGAGCTCGCCACGGAGGTCGGCCTCGACGCCGACGCGGCACGCGAGGCGCTCGCGTCGCACCGTCACCTCGACGACGTGCGCGCCGACCAGGCGCAGGCCGTGGCGTACGGCATCCAGGGCGTGCCGTTCTTCGTGATCGACGAGCGCTTCGGCATCTCGGGCGCGCAGGACCCGACGGTGTTCGCGTCCGCCCTCGCGGAGGCCCTGGCCGCACGCGACGGCGAGACCGTGCGGGTCGTCGCGGGCGAGGAGGCGACCCGATGAGCGTCGCGCCCGCCACCGGCACGCCGCCCGTCGTCGCGCCCGCGTCGACGCCGGTCCCGGCGCCGGTGCCGCTCCTCGCGATGCGCGGATCCGCCGACGCCGCCGCCTGCGAGGGCGACGCGTGCCTCGTGCCCGGCGCCGCGGCCGTCGCCGCCCCGGACGCCACGCGATCCGCCGCTCCGACGGACGCCGATCCCGCCGCCGACCTCGCGCGCGTGCGCGACGCGATCGACTCCGGACGGGCCATCTGACCCGCCCTCCCCAGGCGGTGCCCGCCGCCCACCCCGGCGGATCCGCCCCCGCGTCCGCCGCCCGCCGTCCCGTCTGGGAGAATCGAGCCGTCATGTCCTCTCCGACCCTCGCCCCCGTCCCCTCCGCCGCCGACGCGCCCGGCGCCCCGGCGCCCGCCGCCGAGCCGGCCCTCCGCATCGGCGGCATCCCGCTCGACGTGCCCGTGGTGCTCGCGCCCATGGCCGGCATCACCAACACCGCGTTCCGCCGCCTGTGCCGCGAGTTCGGCGCCGGGCTGTACGTGAGCGAGATGATCACGAGCCGCGCGCTCGTCGAGCGCACGCCCGAGTCCATGCGGCTCATCACGCACCACCCGTCCGAGAAGGTGCGCTCCATCCAGCTCTACGGGGTGGACCCCAAGACCGTGCGCGAGGCCGTCACCATGCTCGTCGCCGAGGACCGCGCCGACCACATCGACCTCAACTTCGGCTGCCCCGTGCCCAAGGTGACGCGCAAGGGCGGGGGAGCGGCGCTGCCCTGGAAGATCGGGCTCTTCACCGACATCGTCGAGGGCGCCGTGAAGGCCGCGGGCGACATCCCGCTCACGGTCAAGATGCGCAAGGGCATCGACGCCGACCACCTCACGTACCTCGAGGCGGGCCGCGCGGCCGAGGCCGCGGGCGTCGCCTCCATCGCCCTGCACGCGCGCACGGCGAGCGACTACTACAGCGGCCACGCCGACTGGTCGGCCATCGCGAAGCTGAAGCAGGCCATCACGAGCGTCCCCGTCCTCGGCAACGGCGACATCTGGGCCGCGGAGGACGCCATCCGCATGATGGACGAGACCGGCGCCGACGGCGTGGTCGTCGGCCGCGGGTGCCTCGGCCGCCCGTGGCTCTTCGGCGACCTCGCGGCCGCCTTCCACGCGCGCGCCGCCGGGCTCGATCCCGCCGACACGCCGCGCGCGCATCCCTCGCAGGGGCAGGTCGCCGACACCTTCCGCCGCCACGTCGAGCTCCTCGCCGAGTTCTTCGAGAGCGAGGAGCGCGGCTGCCGCGACGCGCGCAAGCACGTCGCCTGGTACTTCAAGGGCTACCCCGTGGGCGGCGACCTGCGGGCCGCGCTCGCCTCGGCGTCGTCGCTCGAGGAGATCGACGGCCTGCTCGCCACCCTCGACCGCGACCAGCCCTACCCGGGCGCGGGCGCCGAGGGCGCGCGCGGCCGCCAGGGCAGCATGAAGCGCACGGCGCTGCCGGACCGCTGGCTCGAGAGCCGCGACATCGACGCGCAGGATGCGATGGACATCGCGGACGGGGAGATCCACAACAGTGGCGGTTGAGAGCACCCCGACGCGGTCGGCGTACAGCGAGACCGACGCCGAGCGCTGGTACCCCGAGCAGCACTCGTCCCGCCGCAGCGACTTCGCGCGCGACCGCGCCCGGCTCCTGCACTCCAGCGCGCTCCGGCGCCTCGCCGCGAAGACCCAGGTCCTCAGCCCCATGGCCGGCCTCGACTTCGCGCGCAACCGCCTCACGCACTCGCTCGAGGTGGCGCAGGTGGGCCGCGAGCTCGCCTCCAGCCTCGACCTCGATCCCGACGTGGTCGACACGGCCTGCCTCGCGCACGACATCGGCCACCCGCCGTTCGGCCACAACGGCGAGCGGGCCCTCAACGACTGGGCCGCCGACATCGGCGGCTTCGAGGGCAACGCGCAGACGCTGCGCCTGCTCACGCGGCTCGAGCCCAAGGTCATCGGGCCGGAGGGACGCCCCTACGGCCTCAACCTCACGCGCGCGAGCCTCGACGCCAGCTGCAAGTACCCGTGGCCGAGCTCGCAGTCGGTGCCGGATCCGTCCGGCCGCGGCAAGTTCGGCTTCTACGACGACGACGTGGCCGCCTTCGCCTGGCTCCGGGAGGGCGCGCCCACGGGCCGCCGCTGCATCGAGGCCGAGGTCATGGACCTCAGCGACGACATCGCGTACTCCGTGCACGACTTCGAGGACGCCATCGTCGGCGGCTACGTCGACGTGCGCGCGCTCGGCGCCCGCGTGGACCACGAGGAGCTCGTCGACTCGATGGTCGCGTGGATCGGCGGCGCGCACTCGCACGAGGAGCTCATCCAGGCGTTCGACCGGCTCGACTCCCTCGACGTGTGGGTGGACGAGTACGACGGCGGCCGCGGCGCGCAGGCGGCCCTCAAGGACCTCACGAGCCAGCTCATCGGCCGCTTCGCCGGCGCCGCCACGCAGCTCACGCGCGCCACGCACACCGACCGCAGCCTCATCCGCTTCGGCGCCCACGTCGTGGTGCCGCGGGCGATCCAGGCCGAGATCGCCGTGCTCAAGGGCATCGTCGCGGCGTTCGTCATGTCGAAGAACACGCGCCAGCCCATCTACGCGCGGCAGCGCGAGGTGCTCGCCGGCCTCGCCGACGCCCTGCACGCGCGCGGCGCCGACGAGCTCGACCCGGGCTTCGCGGGCGACTGGCGCGAGGCCGCGGACGACGGCGCGCGCAAGCGCGTCATCGTCGACCAGGTCGCCAGCCTCACCGACCAGTCCGCCATCTCCTGGTACGAGCGCCTGTGCGCCCGGCCCGTCTTCTGACGCCCGCCCCGGGCGCACGGCCGCCCGGGATCGCGCGGGTGGCCGGACGTAGGATGAGCCAATGGCCCTGATCCGCAAGAGCGACATCGACGAGGTGCGCTCCCGGGTCAACCTGGGCGACGTGGTGGGGGAGTACGTCACCCTCAAGTCCGCCGGCGTCGGGTCGCTCAAGGGCCTCTGCCCCTTCCACGACGAGCGCACGCCGAGCTTCCACGTGCGGCCGCAGGTCGGCTTCTACCACTGCTTCGGCTGCGGCGAGGGCGGCGACGTCTACACGTTCCTGCAGCGCATGGACCACGTGACCTTCGCCGAGGCCGTCGAGCGCATGGCGCAGCGGATCGGCTACCAGCTGCACTACGAGGACGGCCAGGCGGCCACCGACCAGGGCAACCGCTCGCGCCTGCTCGGCGCGAACGAGGCCGCGGCGGAGTTCTTCGTCGAGCAGCTCGGATCCGAGGAGGCGGAGATCGGCCGCACCTTCCTCGGCGAGCGCGGCTTCGACCAGGGCGCGGCGCAGCGCTTCGGCGTCGGCTTCGCGCCGCAGAGCTGGGACGCACTCTCCTCGCACCTCAAGTCCAAGGGCTACTCCGAGGCCGAGCTCGTGACCGCGGGACTCCTCAGCCAGGGCGACCGCGGCGCCTACGACCGGTTCCGCGGCCGGCTGGTCTGGCCCATCCGCGACCTCACCGGATCCACCGTCGGCTTCGGCGCCCGCCGCCTGCGCGAGGACGACAAGGGCCCCAAGTACCTCAACACCCCGGAGACACCCGTCTACCACAAGAGCTCCGTGCTCTACGGGCTCGACCTCGCCAAGCGCGACGTGAGCCGCGGCCGCCAGGTCGTCGTGGTCGAGGGCTACACCGACGTCATGGCCTGCCACCTCGCCGGCGTCACCACGGCGGTCGCGACGTGCGGCACCTCGTTCGGCGTCGACCACATCAAGGTGCTCCGCCGGGTGCTCGGCGACGACAGCGGGCTCGGCGAGGTCGTCTTCACGTTCGACCCCGACGCGGCCGGGCAGAAGGCCGCGATGCGCGCGTTCTCCGAGGAGCGCCGGTTCGCCGCGCAGACCTACGTGGCGGTCGGGCCCGAGGGGCTGGATCCGTGCGACCTCCGCCTCACGCGCGGCGACGACGCGGTGCGCCGCATGATCCAGGGCAAGAAGCCCATGTTCGAGTTCGCCATCAAGCAGATCCTCGCCGACCACGACCTCGACACCGTCGAGGGCCGGGTGGCGGCGCTGCGGGCGGCGGCGCCGGTCGTCGCGGACATCCGCGACCCGTCGCTCCGGCCGGGCTACGCGCGCGAGCTCGCCGGCTGGCTCGGCATGGACCTCACCGAGGTGGGCCGCGCCGTGCAGACGGCGGGCCGGAGCACGCCGGCGGACGGCGCCGACCGCTCCGGCGGCACGCCGTCCGGTCGCGGATCCGGCCCGAACGGCGGGTACGGGCGCGACGAGGACGGCGCGGTCGTCGAGAGCTCGCGCTCCATGTCGCTCATGGACCTGCCCACCGACCTGGCGACGCGCCTCGAGCGCGACGCGCTCATGGCGATGCTCCAGCACCCGGAGCTCGTGGGGAACGACCTGGTGATGCGCGCGGCGCAGGTCACCTTCGTCAACGAGAGCCTCGCCGTGGTCCGCGACGGCGTCATCGGCAGCATGGACGCGCTCGGCGGGGCCGACTGGCTGTCGCGCGTGGCGCTCGAGGTGCCCGAGTCGTTCGCCACGCTCGTGAAGCAGCTGGGCGTCGCGCCGCTCCCGAACCGCGGCGACGCCGACAAGCTCGCGATCTACGTGAAGGGCGTCACGGCGGAGCTCGTGGGGCGCGACCTGCTGCGCCGGAAGGCCGAGCTCATCGGCCGGCTGCAGCGCACCGACGCGACGCATGAACGGGAGCGCTACCAGGAGATCCAGCGCGAGCTGATGCAGGTCGAGGCCGAGCGGCGCGCCCTCCGCGAATAGCCGCGCCCGTCCGTCGGCGGCTGTGTTTCATTCGTGTGAAGAAGCGCCATCGCGCGTCCCCGGGGTCCGTGCTGCTGTTTCCCGTGTGTTAGAAATCATTCACAGCACAGCGTCCGTGTCTCCTCGATGCGCGGGCGCGACCCCCTTCATGAAAGAGGCACTCGGAATCATGACGTCTGCATTCTCCCGGCGCTCGCGCGTCCTGCTCGCCACGGCCGGGTTCTCCGCCGCGGCCCTCGTCCTCGCCGGCTGCTCCGGCGGATCCGGCGACCCGCTCGCCGAGGACGGCGCGTCCGGCGGCGGCTCCATCGTCGTCGGCACGACCGACAAGGTCCTCTCGCTCGACCCCGCCGGCTCCTACGACAACGGCTCGTTCGCGGTGCAGAACCAGGTCTTCCCGTTCCTGTTCAACAGCCCGTACGGCAGCCCGGACGTCGAGCCCGACCTCGCCGTCTCCGGCGAGTACACGTCGCCGAACGACTTCACCGTGAAGCTGAAGCCCGACCTGAAGTTCGCGAACGGCCACGCGCTCACCGCGAGCGACGTCAAGTTCACGTTCGACCGCATCGCGACCATCGCGGCCAACGGCGCCGACAACGGGAACGGCCCCTCGTCGCTCCTCGCGAACGTCGAGTCCGTCGCGGCCCCCGACGACACCACGGTGGTATTCACGCTGAAGACCGCGAACGACCAGACCTTCGAGCAGGTGCTCTCCAGCCCCGCCGGCCCCATCGTCGACGAGGAGGTGTTCCCGGCCGACAAGCTGGCGGACCCCGCCGACATCGTCTCCGCGAACGCGTTCGCCGGCCAGTACGTCATCACCGACTTCGACCTCAACCAGCTCGTCGCCTACGCGCCGAATGCCGACTACCAGGGCGTCCTGCCGAAGGCGGAGAACGGCGGGGTGACCGCGCGCTACTACGCGGACGAGACCACCATGAAGCTCGCCGTGCAGAACGGCGAGATCGACGTGGCGGGCCGCTCCCTCGGCGCCACCGACATCGCCGACCTCAAGAAGGACGACTCCGTCCAGGTCATCGACGGCCCCGGCGGCGAGATCCGCTACATCACGTTCAACCTCAACACGCAGCCCTTCGGCAAGACGACGGGCGACGCGTCCGAGGCCAAGGCCCTCGCCGTGCGCCAGGCGGCGGCCGACCTCATCGACCGCGACGAGCTGTCGACCGAGGTCTACAACGGCACCTACACGCCGCTCTACTCGTACGTGGCCGACGGCCTCTCCGGCGCCAACGAGGCGCTCAAGGGCCTGTACGGCGACGGGAACGGCGGACCGGACGCGGACAAGGCCGCGAAGGCCCTCTCCGACGCCGGCGTGGCGACGCCCGTCGCGCTGCAGCTCCAGTTCAACCCCGACCACTACGGCGCGGGCTCGGACGACGAGTACGCGCTCATCAAGCGGCAGCTCGAGGCCACCGGCCTCTTCCAGGTGAACCTGCAGTCCACCATCTGGGACCAGTACAGCAAGGCCCGCGTCAACGACGAGTACCCGGCGTACCAGCTCGGCTGGTTCCCCGACTACTCGGACGCGGACAACTACC
>Ga0308163_10000378_pt1 | contig 88397 bp, 87 predicted proteins | sample PhyTR1_FD_201037 | JGI IMG/M metagenome (GOLD analysis project Ga0308163, IMG submission 201037) | Phyllosphere microbial communities from UC Gill Tract Community Farm, Albany, California, United States - DLSLT.R1 | ecosystem: Host-associated > Plants > Phyllosphere > Unclassified | place: USA... | reverse complement strand
ACATACTGGTGGCGCATCGGTATCCCCGTCCTCACTCCGTCGTTTCTCGGCTGCCTGCTGCTGCTGTTCGCGAACGCCTTCTCGTCGTTCGCGACGGCTGCCGCGCTCACGAGTCAGGGCTCGCAGATCGTTCCCCTGCAGATCCGTTCGGCACTCACGAGCGAGACAGTGCTCGGGCGCGAGAACCTCGCCGGCGCACTCGCTCTAGGAATGATCGTCGTGATGGTCATCGTCATGACGCTCTACTCGCTGCTCATGAAGCGCTCTGCGAAGTGGCAGCGATGAGCGGCCAGTCGAAGGCGTTCCGGCCAGAGCCCGGTGCGCTCACGCGCTGGCTGATCCTCGGCATCGTGGGGCTGGTGTTTCTGGTGCCCATCGTGGCGATGGGCGAGTTCACGCTGCGTCGCGGACTCGAGGGCGGCTACGACTTCAGCCGCTGGATCGCCGTCTTCTCCGGGGGACTCACGGGGGAGTACAAGGGGGTGCTGACCGCCCTCGGCAACTCCGTTGTGCTGGCCATCGTCACCGTCGCGGTGATGCTCGTCATTCTCGTGCCGACCATGATCCTCGTGCAGCTGCGCTTCCCGTATCTGCGCCGAGCCATGGAGTTCCTCTGCCTTCTGCCGATCACGATCCCGGCCATCGTCCTCGTCGTCGGGCTCGCGCCGGTCTATTCGGTCATCGCCAAGATGTTCGGCAGCGGTGTCTGGACGCTCTCGTTCGCCTACGGCATCATCGTGCTGCCCTACGCCTACCGTGCCATCCAGGCCAATCTCTCGGCGATCGACGTGGTGACCCTCAGTGAGGCCGCTCGTTCGCTCGGGGCCGGATGGCTCACCGTGCTCGTTCGCGTGCTGCTGCCGAATCTTCGTCGCGGCATCCTCTCGGCGTCGTTCATCTCGGTGGCCGTCGTGCTGGGCGAATACACGATCGCTGCGCTTCTCAACCGCGTCAACCTGCAGACCGCGCTCGTCATCGTGTCGAAGTCCGACCCCTTCGTCGCCGTGATCTTCGCTCTTCTGGCACTCGTCTTCGCCTTCTTCCTGCTGCTCGCGATCGGCCGGGTCGGCGCGCCCCGCCGCAGCCGTCGCGAACCCGCCGCATCCATCACCGCGCCAGCCGCCGTCACACCGACCGGAGCATCCTCATGAGCCTCGCCACACGATCCGCCTCACCGACCGACACGAAGACCCGCGGATCCGGCGCGACCGTCGAGTTCCGCTCCGTCGTCAAGGAGTTCCCCGGACACCGCGCCCTCGACGGCGTCGATCTCACACTGAAGCCCGGTGAGTTCGTGGCGCTGCTCGGACCGAGCGGGTGCGGCAAGACCACAGCGCTGCGCGTGCTCGCCGGTCTCGAAGACGCGACGAGCGGCAGAATCACCATCGATGGCTCCGATGTCTCGGGGCTGCCCGCCAACAAGCGCGACATCGGCATGGTGTTCCAGTCGTACTCTCTGTTCCCGCACCTCACCGTGCTCTCGAATGTCGAATTCGGGCTCCGGATGCGCAAGGTCGAGAAAGACGAGCGACGCACACGGGCGTTGGCCGCGCTCGAGATGGTCGGCCTCGGCGCGCACGCCGGCCGCTATGCGCATCAGCTCTCTGGCGGTCAGCAGCAGCGAGTCGCCCTCGCACGGGCACTCGTCACCGAACCGCGCGTCCTCCTGCTCGATGAGCCCTTGTCGGCGCTCGACGCCCGCGTTCGGGTTCAACTACGCGACGAGATCCGGCGCATCCAGATCGATCTCGGAATCACCACCTTGTTCGTGACGCACGACCAGGAGGAGGCCCTCGCGGTCGCCGACCGGGTAGCGGTCATGCGGGCGGGCACGATCGAGCAGATCGGGGCACCCGAGGAGCTCTACACGCGGGCGAAGACCTCGTTCGTGGCCGAGTTCGTCGGGCTCAGCAACCGACTCGACGGCGTGATCGACACACCGGGCTTCGTCGCTGTCGAGGGGGTCACCCTTCCGCTCATCGATGAGGCGGCGCCTCACGGTGCGGTCTCGGCATACGTGCGACCGGAAGACGTCGCCTTCTCGTCGGAGGGCATCTCCGCAGAGGTGGTCTCGAGCAGTTTTCTCGGCAGCTTCCGCCGCACCACGGTGCGTCTGGCGTCGGGTGCACTGGTGCGAGTCCAGCACGGTTCGACGACCCCGGTGGCCGTCGGCGACAGGGTCTTCCTCTCCTTCACGGGGGCGCCTGTGGCGGTGAAGGCGGTCGACGCGTCATAACGAATTGCCCTCAGGTATGCGCGCCTAGAATGAGGACATGTCTGAGCCTGACGTGAATGACGCTGCGGTTCCTCCGGGACTCCGCATTGCGGGAGCGTGGTCGTGGCGCCTGCTGGCTATCGCCGGTGCGCTTGCCGTGTTCTTCTTCCTCGTGTCGTACCTCCGTCTTCTCGTCATCCCCCTCCTGGTCGCGACGCTGCTGTCTGCGCTCCTGGTTCCCTTGAAGAACTGGCTGGTCAGACACAAGTGGCCGAAGTGGCTCGCCATCACGGTGGCGGAGCTCGGCACTCTGGTGATCGTCGCAGCGCTCATCTTCCTGGTCGTCGCTCAGGTGCGGGCCGGTTTCGGCGATCTGCGCGATCAGACCGTGGCGAGCGTGCACGATCTCCGCGACTGGCTGACGCAACCGCCGTTCAACGTGTCAGACAGCGATCTCACGGGGTACCTCAATCAGGCCATGTCGTTCCTGCAAGCCGACTCGTCGGCTCTGCTCTCCGGGGCCGTGTCGGTCGGTTCGACCGTCACGGAGTTGTTCGCCGGCGTACTGCTGACCCTCTTCTCGACACTCTTCATCCTGATCGACGGCAAAGGCATCTGGGCGTGGGTCGTGCGCATCTTCCCGCGTCGCGCGCGGACTGCTCTCGACGGGGCAGGCAAGGCCGGATGGCTGACGCTGCAGAACTTCATCAAGGTGCAGATCCTCGTCGCCACCATCGACGCGATCGGCATCGGCGCGGGAGCCGCGATCCTGCAGTTGCCCCTGGCGGTCCCCATCGCGGTGCTGGTGTTCCTCGGATCCTTCATTCCCGTGATCGGCGCCGTCGCAACGGGCGCGCTCGCCGTCTTCATCGCGCTCGTCTACAACGGCTGGGTCGTCGCACTCATCATGCTGGGCATCGTTCTGCTCGTTCAGCAGATCGAGGGCCATGTCCTGCAGCCTCTCGTCATGGGAACTGCCGTCAAGGTGCATCCGCTGGCCGTCGTGCTCGCGGTGGCCGGTGGATCCGTGGTCGCCGGCATTCCCGGCGCCCTGTTCGCTGTTCCGATCGTGGCCGTGCTCAACGTGATGATCGGATACATCGCCCGGGGCGATTGGCGACAACTCCCTCTCTCGACACCGAAAGACATCGTTCCCGAATGACTGATTCCCTGACGCAGCCCGTGCTCACCGTGGTGCCCTCTCTCGACGACATGATGGATGCCCGCGAGCGGGTCTCGCGCATCGTCGATCCGACACCCATGGAGACGTCGCGCTATCTCAGCGCCGAGTTGGGCGCTCCCGTCTTTCTGAAGTGCGAGAACCTGCAGCGCACCGGCTCCTACAAGATCCGCGGCGCCTACAACAGACTGTCACGGCTCTCGATCGAGGAGCAGGCCCGCGGTGTCGTCGCGGCGTCGGCCGGCAACCACGCTCAGGGCGTGGCCTTCGCGGCGCGCGAACTCGGCATCTCGGCCACCATCTTCATGCCGCTCGGCGTTCCGCTGCCGAAGCTGCAGGCCACGAAGCACTACGGCGCCGATGTCGTGCTCCGCGGACACAGCGTCGAGGAAGCTCTGCGAGCCGCGGCGGAGTTCTCCGAGAAGACCGGCGCGGTGTTCATCCCTCCCTTCGACCACCCCGACGTGGTCCTCGGCCAGTCGACCCTCGGGCTCGAGATCCTCGACCAGGTTCCCGACCTCGAGACCGTCATCGTGCCGATCGGAGGCGGCGGTCTGATCTCGGGCGTCGCCTCTGCCGTCAAGAGGCGAGCAGAGCTCGAGGGGCGCAGCATCCGAGTCATCGGCGTGCAGGCGGCGAACGCGGCCGCCTACCCGCCCTCGCTGGCCGCCGGAGAGCCCACGCAGATCGTCACGTCACCGACGATGGCCGACGGCATCACCGTCGCGAAGCCCGGCATCCTCAACTTCGCCATCATCAAAGAACTCGTCGACGAAGTGGTCACGGTATCCGAGGCCGACATGGCGAAGAGTCTCCTGGTGCTTCTCGAGCGCGCCAAGCAGGTCGTCGAACCCGCAGGTGCCGTCGGCGTGGCGGCCATCCTCTCGGGGCAGATCGTCGCATCCGGCCCGACCGTGGTCATTCTGTCGGGCGGCAACATCGACCCGCTGCTGATGCTGAAGCTCATCAACTACGGTCTCGCCGCGTCTGACCGCTACCTCAAGATGCGCATCATGCTGCCCGATCGCCCCGGCCAGCTGGCTCGCATCTCCGAACTCCTCGCCGAGGCGAACGCCAACGTGCTCGAGGTGCTGCACACCCGTCATGGCAAGGGCCTGCAGATCAGCGAGGTGGAGCTGGAGCTGAGCGTCGAGACGCGCGGGCCGGAGCATCGTCAGCAGGTTCTCGACATGCTGCGCGATGCGGGCTTCGACCCGCGCATCAGCGACGATTGATCAGGCGCGGTACGTCTCGACCTTGACGATCTCGACGTCGATGTTGCGACCGGTCGGTCCGACGAACGAGGTCTTGTCGCCGACCTTCAGCCCGATGATGGCCTGACCGAGCGGGCTGGATTCGCTCCAGACATCGAGGTCGTTGTCGCCCGCGATCTCGCGGTTGCCGAGAAGGAAGACCGTCTCGTCTCCGGCGACGAGCGCCGTGATCACGGTGCCGCCCTCGACGACGCCGTGGCTCTCGGGGATCTCGCCGACCTCGGCGGTGCGCAGCAGCAGGGTCAGCTGGCGGATGCGAGCCTCCATCTTGCCCTGCTCTTCTTTGGCGGCGTGGTAGCCGCCGTTCTCTTTGAGATCGCCCTCTTCTCGGGCCATCTCGATCTTCTTCGCGATGTCGGTGCGGCCGAACCCACTGAGCTCCTCGAGCTCATTCGTGAGGCGGTCGTAGGCCTCCTGGGTCAGCCACGTGACCTGGGCTGCTTCGTCTGCCATGGGAACTCCCTCGTACAAATATGGCCCGGGAAATCTCCCGGGCATCGAAGAAGAGCCTAGGTGAGCCAGCAGCGGTAAATCAAACCTGTCACCGACTGCTCGGTCGTGCGGACGGTCTCCGTGATTCCCCGTGTCGCCTTGTCGGAGGCGGGGATGTCGATGACCTTCCATCCCACGATCGCGAACTTCGCACTCTGCGCCTGCAGCGCGCAGCTCGACGTGGATCCCTTGGGCACGGTGAGGAGGAAGTCGATCGAGACCGTGTGCTCGTCGATGACCGTGTGACCGGTGTCTTTCGCCTCGAGCTCGGCGCCCGAGTTGTCGAGGCCGGCCCAGACGACCCAGCCCACGAGAACGACGGCGAAGACGGCTGCGGTGATGAGCGCGATCACGCGCGTGCGCCGACTGTTGGCGCGCGTTCGCCCGTAGCGGATGGCAAGGTCTTCACGCGTCACGGAATGGGTGCCTCTCGAAGCAGCGATTAGTCTTAGGTGTTGGCTTAGATGTCTAGGCTAATCGGCAATGCTGAGGAGAAGAGACCGATGACGCTGCGCCTGATGGCCGTGCACGCGCACCCCGACGACGAATCGAGCAAGGGGGCCGCGACCTACGCCTACTACCTCGACCGTGGTGTCGAGGTGATGGTGGTGAGCTGCACCGGGGGAGAGCGCGGAAGCATCCTCAACGAGTCGCTCGCCGAGCGCCGTCACGCCGAGCGCGACATGGCTGGTCTTCGTCGTTATGAGATGGCGGCCGCGCAGAGAGTCGTGGGTTTCGAGCACCGGTGGCTGGGCTACGCCGACTCCGGTCTTCCCGACGAGGGCGACCCTCTGCCGGCGAACGCGTTCGCGACGATTCCCGTCGAGATCTCGGCCGAGCCGCTCGTGCGTCTCATCCGCGACTTCAAGCCGCAGGTGTTGCTCACCTACGACGAGAACGGCGGCTACCCCCACCCCGATCACATTCGCACCCACGAGATCTCGGTGCGCGCTCTCGAGGCGGCCTCTGACGCCACGGCGTACCCCGACGCGGGCGAGCCGTGGAGCGTCTCCAAGCTCTACTACGACCGCATCTTCAGCTACCAGCGCATGAAGGCGGTCTACGACGAGATCGTCGCGACCGACCCTGAGAGCCCGCTCATCACATCCATGACCGAGCTGCGCTCGTGGATGAAGGAGAGCCCGTTCCTCGCCACCACGCAGGTGCCCGCCGGCGCATTCTTCGAGGTGCGTGACAACGCGCTGCGAGCGCACGCCAGCCAGGTCTCGCCCGACAGCCAATTCTTCTTCTGGCCGAACGAGCTGCAGCTCAAGGCGTGGCCCTTCGAGGACTACCAGCTCATCTCGTCGAAGGTCGAGACGACGATGCCAGAAGACGACCTGTTCGCCGGAATCGAGGACGACGATGTACAGCGTTGATCAGCTCACCGCGACGGTGACGCACACCCTGCTGCGGGCCTCCGACCAGCCGCAGTTCGATCCGAACACGGTCACGCCCGGATTCGTCGGGTTCATCGCGACATTCGGCGTGGCCGTCATCGTGATTCTGCTCGTCATCGACATGGTGCGCCGGGTGCGCCGCGTGAACTACCGCGAGCAGGTGCGACAGCAGCTCGAGCAAGAGGCTCGGGATGCCGACGGCCCGGTAGACGGCGCTTAGCGGGAGATCGCGTCCCAGAGGCGCTCGATGTCGCCGGCCATGTCGACCGTGCGGTCGAGCGCCCACTGAATCTGGATGCCGTCGGCGACGGCGATGAGGACGCGGGCGACGTGCTCGGGGTCGAGGTCTGCGCGTGCCGTTCCCGCCGCCTGGCGATCCCGTACGACCGCGGCGAGTGCCAGGCGAACGAAGGCGAAGCGCTCGATGAAGAATGAATGTGCCGGATGTGACGGGTCTTCGGCCGCCGCCGCGAGGGTGATGTAGAGCTGCACGAGCCCCGGCACATCGCGGTTGTGGCGCATGATCGCGAGGAGCCCGTCGAGGAAGTCTCCGTCGGCCGGATGCGCGTCCCCGTCTACCTGGTCGCGCTTCTGCAGGATCGCGGTGAGCAGATGCTCCTTCGAATCGAAGTAGTGCATCAGGCCCGGAAGGCTCACGCCCACCTGCTTCGCGATGTCTCGCAGCGACGTGCCGCGATAGCCCTCTCGAGAGAACACGTCGAGCGCGGCCGTGAGGATCTCCTCTCGGCGCACGACGCCTTTCGCGTACGACCCCCGATCCGCCATGTATCGATGCTAGGCCACAGCATCGGGTGCAGATTGACTCTTGTGGGCCGACACGGCGAGCTGCATACTGTAACCCGTACAGTGATCGGTTTTGGTTTTTCGAACCGCGAATGATGTACATCCACACTCAATGATGAGAGGAACCGGCACATGACCACAGCGAGTGGATCCGCGGCAGGAATGCCGTCGGGAATGACGACGGCGACCGCCGCCGTCCGAGGCGATCAGACATTCCCCCCGCCGACGGAGCCGGCGAAGCCGAGCTATGTCGCCTGGCTGCTCGTGGCGCAGCTGGTCTTCTTCATCGCCCTTCTGGGGCCAGCGATCGTGGGAATCGGGCTCAAAATCCAATCGCTCGTCGAACTCGGCGAGATCGCGCAGGACGGAGCCACCGGCGCGGCGGCCGTGCTCGGCGGCGTCGGTGCACTCTTCGCGACCATCGCGAACGTCGTCTTCGGGCGCCTCTCCGACCGCACGACGAGTCGCTGGGGCCGTCGCCGGATCTGGATCGTCACGGGCACGGTCATCATGACCTTCGCCTTCCTGATCATGGCTCTCGCCCCCAACCTCCTCTTCGCCACCATTGGCTGGGCACTCGCGCAGCTCGGTGCGAACATGACCCTCGCGCCATTCTTCGCGACGATCGCGGATCAGGTGCCGAAGTTCCAGCGGGGCAAGATCACGGCGGCGATCGGCATCGCCCAGAACGTCGGCGTGCTCGGCGGAACGTATGTCGCTCAGGCGTTCGTGGGGCAGCTGGTCGTCATGTTCGTGGCGCCATCCGTTTTGGCGATCATCGTGATGGTCATCTTCGCCGTCGTGCTGCCGGATCGTCGACTGCCCTTCCCTCCTCCTCGTGCCACCCTCCGCGACTGGGCGGAGACGTTCTGGGTGAGCCCTCGCAAGAATCCCGACTATGCGCTCGCCTGGTGGTCACGCTTCCTGATCACCTTCGCGAGCTTCGGCTTCACGACCTTCCGCTTCTTCTACCTCCTCAACCACGTCGGGGTACCGGAGGGTGACATCCCGGCCGTCATCTCGACGAGCGTGCTCATCTACACGGTCGCGCTCGTCGCCGCGAGCTACTTCGCCGGGTGGCTCTCCGACCGCCTGGGTCGTCGCAAGGTCTTCGTGTGGAGCTCGACCGCCCTGTTCGCGATCGGCACGTTCGCGCTGATCTTCGTTCACGACGTGAGCGGGTTCTTCATACTCGAGGCACTCCTCGGCCTGGCCTTCGGCATCTATGTGGGAGTCGACCTCGCCCTCGTCGTCGACGTGCTGCCCGATGCCGAGAACTCCGGCAAAGACCTCGGGGTGTTCAACATCGCCAACGCGCTTCCTCAGACGCTCGCGCCGCTCGTCGGTGGAATCCTCGTCTACGTCAGTGATCCGACCGGAAACAACTACGCGCTCTGGTTCTCCATCTGCGCGGTAGCTGCGATCGTGGGAGCACTCGTCATTTTTCCCATCAAGAAAGTCAGATAGCCCGTGGTCTCGCATGTCCACGATCGAAAGGTGAATCACGCATGACGCTCCCCGCAGCATCCATTCAGCTGTACACGCTGGCCAAAGAATTCTCAGATGACCCGAGCGGCTCGCTCGACAAGCTCGCCGCCATCGGACTCACACACGTGGAGGCATTCGATTTCGTCCGCCGTCCCGACGAGATCCGATCCGCCCTCGATGCGAGTGGGTTGACTTCTCCGACCGGACACGCACCTCTACTCTCCGACACCCTGTGGACTCCCGATGGCTCGATCCCCACCCCTGCGCCGGAGGTCGTCTTCGAAGCGGCCGCCACGCTCGGCATGACGACGGTCATCGACCCGTTCGTGGCCGCTGACCGGTGGCTGACAGAGGTGGGCGTCCAGGACATCGCCGATCGGTTGAACGCCTCCGCCGAGCTCGCGGCCACTTTCGGCCTGTCGGTCGGGTACCACAACCACGCGCAGGAGTTCATCGCGTCGTTCGACGGTCAGACCGCGTTCGAGCGGTTCGTCTCAGCGACCGACCAGCGGGTTCTGATCGAGCTGGATCTCTTCTGGGCGCTCACGGGTGGCCAGGATGGACCGCGTCTCGTCTCGTGGCTCGGCGACCGCCTCGTCGCTGTGCACGTGAAAGACGGCGTCGCGCCGGCCGAGAATCCGTTCGCGCCGGGAGCTGCTCCGTTCGGTTCGGAGACGCTGGACCAGCGTCGACCGGGCGAGGGACGGGTTCCTCTCGTCGAGTCGCTCGCGGCCGGTGAAGGTCACATCAAGTACGCCGTCATCGAATACGACAATGCCCCGGGAGACGTCTTCGCCGACATCCAGGCGAGCTACGACTTTCTCATCGACGGCGGGTACGCCGCATGAGCGGGCCGGTGGGAGTAGGTGTCGTCGGCGCGGGCGTCATCAGCGATACGTACCTCGAGAACCTCCGCTCCTTTCCCGACGTGAACGTCGTCATCGTCGGTGACCTCATCGAGGAGCGGGCCCAGAGCCAGGCTGAGAAACACGGCGTCCCTTCTTGGGGCTCCGTCGCCGACGTGCTCGGCCACGCCGACGTGCAGGTGGTCGTGAACCTGACGATCCCCGCGGCGCATATCGAGGTCTCGTCCGCCGCCATCGCGGCGGGAAAGCATGTGTGGAGCGAGAAGCCTCTCGGGCTCGACCGAGCCGGTGTCGCTCAGTTGCTGAACGACGCGGCTGCTCGGGGGCTTCGTGTGGGCTCGGCGCCGGACACCATCCTGGGGCCGGGATTCCAGACGGCGAAGCGCGCCATCCAGGAGGGTCTCATCGGGGAGCCGATGTTTGCCACCACCACGTTCCAGACCATTGGTCCGGATCTCTGGCACCCGAGTCCCCAATTTCTCTTCGCCGAGGGCGCCGGCCCTCTGCTCGACATGGGCCCGTACTACATCAGTGGCCTCGTGAGCCTCTTCGGGTCGGTAGACCGCGTCGGGGCGCTCGGTCGGAAGAAGGCCGAAGAGCGCGTCATCCAGTCGGGCCCCAACGCTGGAACGACCTTTCCTGTGGAAGTCCCTAGCTCTCTACAGCTGCTCACGTCGTTCGACTCGGGCCAGCAGGCCTCGAGCCTCCTGAGCTTCGATTCGGCACTCGAACGACATGGCGTCTTCGAGGTGCACGGGACGGAGGGATCGCTCATCGTCCCCGACCCCAATCAGTTCGAAGGCCGCAGTGCATACGTCACGGCTCGGACGTCGCTCTCCGATGGAGACTGGGGAGAGCAGAAATGGATCGAGCTGGAGCAGAGAGGCACGGTCGTGGGCCGAGGTCTCGGCCTGCTCGACATGGTCCGCGCGATCTCCGCGGATCGCCCGCACGTCGCCACCGGAGAGCTCGGCTACCACGTGCTCGATGTCATGCTCTCCGCCCAGGAGTCGGCGGCGAGCGGCGAGTTCGTCGCGGTCAGCAGCTCGCTCACCGCTCCGGTGCCGTCTGTGCCTGTCGACTTCGACCCGTTCGCTCGCACGCTGTAGGGCCGGCGTCCGGTGTGCTCAGCCCCCGTAGGAGGGGTTGAGCACGATGAGCAGGATGGCCGTCCAGTGGCAGAGGAACGCCACGAGGGTCAGCGCGTGGAAGATCTCGTGAAACCCGAAGCGGCCGGGGAACGGGTTGGGTCGCTTCAGCGCGTAGACGACGGCGCCGACGGTGTAGCAGAGGCCGCCGATGAGTACGAGCAGCATCATGGCCGCATTCGTGGCCAGCAGATCGCCGAGGTACATGACGGCTGCCCAACTCAGCACCAGGTACAGCAGAACGTAGAGCCAGCGGGGCGCGTCGATCCAGAACACCCGGAACCCGATGCCGAAGAGGGCGCCGGCCCAGACGAGACAGAGCAACAGGATGCCCTTCTCCGGGGGCAGGGCGAGTACGGCGATCGGGGTGTAGGTGCCCGCGATCAATAAGAAGATGTTGGCGTGATCGATGCGCTTGAGGAGCCGCTTCATGCGCGGCTTCCAGTTGAATCGGTGGTACAGCGCTGAGTTGCCGAAGAGCAATAGCGACGTCGTCATGAAGACCGCACTGGCGGCCTTTGCGGCTGCCCCGTCGGCGAGGCAGATCAGGACGATACCCGCGACGATCGCGAGGGGGAATGTGCCCGCGTGGATCCAGCCGCGCCACGTGGGCTTGACCTCGATGGGGTGCTCGACCGCGTCGTCGAGCAGGGGGATGTTGGGGAGGTCGGCGGGCGCGGGCATTGGTCCAGCGTACGCGGCGGCGCGTCCGCGCCGCTGTGAGTTTCTCCGCGAACACGGGTAGCGTATGCGTGTGTCCATCGAAGAGAACCCACGGGGAAGCGGCTTCCTCTACGGCCTCTACCAGAAGCGACTGAGACGAGAGCTCGCCGTCGATGCGCTGCCGCATCACGTCGCGATGATCATCGACGGAAACCGTCGTTGGGCCAAACAGAGACTGCTCGGTACCGCGGCGCATGGGCACCGCGCAGGGGCTGCGAAGATGCGCGAGTTCCTCGTCTGGTGCGACGACCTCGGCATCCAGGTCGTGACTCTCTACCTGCTCTCGACCGACAATCTGACGAGCCGCAACAAAGACGAACTCGACGAACTCGTCGAGATCATCGCCGAGCTGGCCGGCGCGCTGTCTCACTTCCGTGACTGGCGCATCAAACACGTCGGCAGCGACCTCGGCTTGCCGCCCACCCTCGTCACAGCGCTCGACGAAGCCGAAGAACGCACGGCCGGTCATACCGGGCTCCACGTCAACCTGGCGGTCGGCTATGGGGGGCGCACCGAGATCGCAGATGCTGTGCGCAGCATCATCCGCGCGCACCAGGAGCAGGGCCACACGCTCGAAGACCTGGCAGAGAGCATCGATCAGGAGCTGATCGCAGAGCACCTCTACACAGGCGGCCAGCGCGATCCTGACCTGGTCATCCGCACGTCGGGCGAGCAGCGACTCAGTGACTTCATGCTGTGGCAGAGCGCCCACAGCGAGTTCTACTTCATGGAGGCGCTCGGGCCGGATATCCGTGAGGTCGATTTCCTCCGTGCCCTCCGTGACTATTCGCGTCGGCACCGTCGTTTCGGCGGCTGAGCCCGCGGCATCCCGACCCCGCTCGTTTACATGAACGTAACCGAACAAGGGGCGTGTCGTCACCACTCGAAACACGGTGGCACGTAGCGTCAAGCACATCAGGTATGGCACCTGGTCGAGTCGGCCACATAAGTACGACTCGGGAGAAACCTAAAGACTTGAGAAAGGCTTAGGGGCCGACTCGCCACAGTGATCCGAGTGCATCACGCGCTCGGGGTTGGAGTAGTCGTGGCCGATCGCAATTCCCACCAGTCAACCGACACCGGAAGCCGCACGCGGGCATCCGGTTCTGCGCCGGCAGTCGTGAACCAGAAGGAACGAACCTACGTTCTGGACACCTCGGTTCTGCTGTCCGATCCGAAGGCGATCTTCCGGTTCGCCGAGCACCCCGTCGTTCTTCCGGTGATCGTCATCACGGAACTCGAATCCAAGAGGAACGATCCCGAGATCGGATATTTCGCCCGCCAGGCGCTGCGCAATCTGGATGAGCTGCGCGTGCTCCACGAACGGCTCGATTTTCCGATCGCGGTGGGCGAGGGCGGCAGCCTCAGGGTCGAGCTCAACCACTCCAACATGTCGGTGCTTCCCTCGGGGCTGCAGCTGAACGACAACGACTCGCGCATTCTCGCCGTCGCCCTCAACCTGGCGAACGATGGGCTCGACGTGACCGTCGTCTCGAAGGATCTGCCGTTGCGGGTCAAGGCTGCCTCGATCGGCCTCGCGGCCGAGGAGTACCGCGCGGAACTGGCGGTGGACTCGGGCTGGACCGGACTTGCGGACATCACTCTCGGATCCGACCAGATGTCGTCGCTCTACGAGTCGGAGTCGATGGACACCGACCTGGTCGAGGGAATTCCGGTGAACACCGGGCTCGTGATCCACTCCGACCGGGGATCGGCGCTGGGCCGCGTGACGGGCAAGCGCAGCTTCCAGCTCGTTCGGGGCGATCGCGACGTCTTCGGGTTGCACGGCCGCTCGGCAGAGCAGCGGGTTGCCATCGACATGCTCCTCGACCCCGAGGTCGGAATCATCTCGCTGGGAGGTCGAGCCGGAACGGGAAAGTCGGCTCTGGCCCTCTGCGCGGGACTCGAGGCCGTCCTCGAGAAGCAGCAGCACCGCAAGATCATGGTCTTCCGGCCGCTGTACGCCGTTGGAGGCCAGGAGCTCGGCTTCCTGCCGGGAGACGCGTCCGAGAAGATGAACCCCTGGGCGCAGGCGGTCTTCGACACCCTCGGATCGATCGTGTCGCAGAACGTCATCGACGAGGTGATCGAACGCAACATCCTCGAGGTGCTGCCGCTCACCCACATCCGCGGTCGTTCGCTGCACGACGCGTTCGTGATCGTCGACGAGGCCCAGTCGCTCGAGCGCAACGTTCTACTCACGGTGCTGAGCCGCATCGGGCAGAACTCCCGCGTCGTACTGACCCACGATGTGGCACAGCGCGACAACCTTCGTGTGGGCCGCCACGACGGCGTCGCCTCGGTCATCGAGACGCTGAAGGGGCATCCTCTGTTCGGGCACATGACGCTGACCAGGTCTGAGCGCTCGGCTATCGCGGCGCTCGTCACCGAGATGTTGGAGTCGAACGAACTGGCCTGATCATCGGGGTGCGGGGCGTGCTGGCCTGAGGGAGTCCCTTGTGGATAACTTCTGACGGCACGCCCCGCTCACCGTTACCGTGGGGCGCATGAGCTCGGAGCGTCTGCCACTACCCGCTATCGGCTTGGTCGACGTCGTGCGGGGCGCGCATCCCTCTCAGGTGGTGATTGCTGCCCTGTTGCTGTGCCTGGCGTTCGCTTCGGTGGGGTGTGGACCGGGCGTCGTCACGATCGCCTGGCTTGCACTCGTGACTCCGAGCCTCGTCGTCATCGATCTGCGCCTGAGACGGCTGCCGAACGTGCTAGTGGTTCCCGGCTTCGGTGCCGTCGTCATCGACGGCTGCTGGGCAGGGATCTCGTCGGGGGAGTTGCCCGTAGCCGCCCTGGCGACGACCTCGATCGTGGCGGTGGTCATGCTCGTGCTCAACCTCGTGGGAGGGCTGGGCATGGGAGACGTGAAGTTGAGCACCGTGATGGCCGGATGCCTGTCGCTGGTTTCGCCGCTCCTCGCCGCCTCGGCGCTGATGCTGGCATTCTTTCTCGGCGGGGGCTACTCGGCGGTGCTTCTGCTGAGTCGTCGTGGGCACCGAGGCCGGCGCATCGCCTTCGGCCCCGTTCTGCTGGTCACCTTCTGGGCGGTCGTGGCCCTGCGAGCGCTTTAACGGCACGACGCCGCCCGAACCGCAGGTGGATGCGGTCGGGCGGCCTCGGTTCGGACGGCGTCGAGTCGGATCAGGCCGCGGGCGGCGCCGTCATCGAGAGCACGTCGAGAGCCTTGTCGAGCTGCTCGAGGGTGACCTCGCCTCGCTCCACGAATCCGAGGTCGATGACGGCCTCGCGCACGGTCATCTTGTTGGCGACGGAGTGCTTGGCGATCTTGGCGGCAGCCTCATAGCCGATGATGCGGTTGAGCGGTGTGACGATGGAGGGAGACGACTCCGCCAGGGCGCGTGCGCGGTCGAGGTTGGCTTCGAGGCCCGCTACGGTCTTGTCGGCGAGCAGCACCGAGGAGTTCGACAGCAGCCGGATCGACTCGAGCAGTGCCGTTCCCATGACCGGAATGGCGACGTTCAGTTCGAAGGCGCCGGAGGCACCCGACCAGGCGATGCTCGCGTCGTTGCCGATGACCCGGGAGCAGACCATCAGAACGGCCTCGGGGATAACCGGGTTGACCTTGCCCGGCATGATCGATGATCCGGGCTGCAGGTCGGGGATGTGCAGTTCACCGAGACCCGCGTTGGGGCCGGAGCCCATCCAACGGAGGTCGTTGCAGATCTTGGTGAGGCTGACGGCGAGCACCCGAAGGGCGCCGGATGCCTCGACCAGCGAATCGCGGGCGCCCTGCGCTTCGAAATGGTCGCGGGCCTCGGTGATCGGCAGCCCTGTCTCTTCGGCGAGAAGTCGAATGACGAGCTGCGGGAAGCCCGCGGGTGTGTTGATGCCCGTTCCGACTGCGGTGCCGCCCAGAGGAACTTCGGCCACTCGGGGGAGCGCCGACTGTACGCGCTCGATGCCGAGCCTGATCTGCATGGCATAGCCGCCGAACTCCTGCCCGAGTGTTACCGGAGTGGCGTCCATGAGGTGCGTTCGCCCGGCCTTAACTGCTGACTTCCACAGCTCGGCCTTGGCCTCCAGCGCCGTGGCGAGGTGGTCGAGAGCCGGCAGCAGCTGTCCGATGAGGGCACCCGTGACGGCAACGTGAACGGAGGTGGGAAAGACATCGTTCGATGACTGCGATGCATTGACGTGGTCGTTGGGGTGAACGGGGCTGCCGAGTCGGGCTGTGGCGAGAGTGCTGAGCACCTCATTCATGTTCATGTTCGACGAGGTACCGCTGCCCGTCTGATAGACGTCGATCGGGAACTCGGCGTCGAGCGCCCCCGTGATGACCTCGTCTGCTGCAGATGCGATGGCATCGGCTATGGACTGGTCGAGTACCCCGAGCTGAGCGTTGGCGAGAGCCGCAGCCTTCTTGATGCGAGCGAGTGCTGAGATCTGTGCCGATTCGAGTCCGGCACCCGAAACGGGAAAGTTCTCGACGGCTCGCTGCGTCTGTGCGCCGTACCTGGCGTTGATGGGGACGCGCACTTCTCCCATCGTGTCGTGTTCGATTCGAAACTGCTCTGTTCCGTCTGTTCCGGTTGCTGTGTCCACCACTGTGTGGCCTGCCTTCCTGTGTTTCGCCTTGTGGGCGCTGTGTGTGGGTCTGAAAAGTCGTTGTCGCGAGGTTTAGACGTTGCCGATCACGAGATCGGCAACAGCGCGGCCCTCGGCCAGTCGATAGTTGGCGCCCACGATCGCGAGCCGGCCCTCGGCCACAGCCTCGCTGATCAACTCGGAGGTCTCGAGAAGCTCGCGCACGGTGTCTCGCAGGTGTAGCCGGCCGACCTCGTGGGGGTCGACGGCCTCGGGCGCATCAGCTCCCCGGTGCTCGGCGGCATGTACGGCGGGGGTGATCTTCTCGATGATGCCTCGGATGTGCACGGGCAGCTGCGGCGCGTCAGGCCCGACGGACTCGATGGCAGCGGCCACCGCCCCGCACTCGTCGTGGCCCAGCACGACGATGAGGGGCACTCCGAGCACCCCTACCGCGTATTCGAGACTTCCGAGCACAGAGTCGGAGATGACCTGGCCGGCGTTGCGCACGACGAAGAGGTCACCGAGACCCTTATCGAAGATGATCTCGGCGGCGAGTCGAGAATCGCTGCAACCGAACAGGGCAGCACGGGGCGCCTGGCCCGTGGCGATCTGGTGTCGACGCTCGACATCTTGACGAGGGTGGCGCGGCGTGCCGTTGATGAAGCGCTCGTTGCCGCGCAGCATCTCGCCCCAGATCTTGGCCGGGGTAAGGGGGGAATCACTCATGATGTCGCCTCGATCGTCTGCTTTTCGATGGTGGTCGTGATGGTGGACGCCAGCGCCCTCGCCTCGTCGGGCGTGGCTGTTCCGGCCACGATGAACGTACTGCGACCCGACTCGGTGGTCAGCGCGTATTCGACGTTGCCGACATCGCGATCGGAGTCTCGGTTGTCGTAGACGATCCAGTCGACGCCGTCGATGGTGACGGTGCCTGTCGGGATCGTCTGCTGCATCTCATTGACAAGCCAGCTCGGGTTCGCGTCGACCGCCTGCGTGATCGAGAGGAACTGTTTCGACGGAGTGATGAGGCCGATGAACCACGACGTCACGCCGTCGAGGCTCGCTGTGCGGATCTCTGCCACGTTCGACGACCAGGTGTCGGGAAGCTCGGGAACGGCGAGGGGAACGGGAAGTGTGCGCTGGGCGCTGACCGCGACAGAGCGGTAGTCGACCGATTGAAGCCGGGAGGAGTCATCGCGCGGCACGATGAAGACCATCAGAGCGACGATGGCGACGGTGACCCCGACTGCTACCCAAAGGTTGCGGATGGTCTTGCTGTCGCGGTAGTTCTTGGAGTTCTGTGCCTTGCGGGCGGCTTCTTCTTCGGGCGTCTCGGGTCGTCCGAGTTCCGCCACGACGGGGCGGGGCTTCGGTTCGCGGCGTGCCACCTCTACTCGGCGACCGACTGGCGGGCGGCGTCGAGGCGGGCTTTGGCCCCGATGAGCCATTGCTCGCACCGACGGGCCAGCGCCTCGCCTCGCTCCCACAGGGCGAGTGACTGCTCCAGCGTCGATGAGCCCTGTTCGAGTTCGGTGACGACGCGAACGAGTTCGTCGCGAGCCTGCTCATAGCTCAGAGCGTCGATATCGTCGGTCGACGGGGTTGTCGCTGTGGAGGGCATGGTTCCAATCTTATTCTGCGGTGGAGGGGGCGGCGGCTGCGGAGAGACTGCGAACACCTGTCGATGTGGCGCCGATCGCACCGTCGGAGACCGTGATGGTGAGGCCGGCCCCGCTCGGCGCGTCGTCTCGCCCGCGAACGATCGAGGCGTCATCGCGCTGAACGATGGCGTATCCGCGGTCGAGGGTGCGCTGAGGAGAGAGCGCGCGGAGATGCGCCACGAGCTGACGGGTGCTGTCGTCTGCGCGCTCGACGATGCGAGATGCCAGTTCGTTGCCCCGTGCGACGTAGCGGGTGAGTTCTTCGCTGCGCACGTCGACGAGCCAGCTGGAACTCGCGAGCACGGGCCGGCTTCGCAGCTGCCCCAAGCGGTCGATCTCGTTCTTGATGACATGGTTCACCCGCACCCCGAGCCGAGCCCGCGCCTGGAGAACTCGGGACAGTTCTTCGGCGACATCAGGCACGACGCGTTTCGCGGCATCTGTGGGGGTGGATGCGCGCAGGTCGGCCACATCGTCGAGCAACGGGCGGTCGGCCTCGTGTCCGATCGCGCTGACGATCGGAGTCGACGCCGCAGCTGCAGCGCGCACGACACCCTCATCGCTGAAACCGAGGAGATTCTGGAAGTCGCCGCCGCCTCTGGCGATGATGATGACGTCGACCTCGGGGTCTGCGTCGAGTTGCTGGATGGCGGAGATGACTTCGCGGGGAGTGCGCTCGCCCTGCACCGCCGCGTGGACGACTCGGAACTCAACCGACGGCCATCGGAGCTGAGCGTTGCGCAACACGTCTTTCTCGGCATCGCTGTCTTTGCCGGTGATCAGCCCCACGCAGTGCGGCAGGAACGGAAGGCGCTTCTTTCGGGAGACATCGAAAAGGCCTTCGGATGCGAGTTGTCGCCGCAGGCGCTCGAGTCGCTCGAGCAGGTCGCCGAGCCCCACATGGCGCATCTCGAAGACCTGCATCGTGAGGGTGCCGCCCTTGAGCCAGTAGTTCGGCTTCACGAGGGCGACGACGCGGTCGCCCTGCTTGAGGTCGTCGGGAATGCGGCTGCGAACACTCGACCAGATCGTGAAGCCGATAGTGACGTCGTCGGTGACGTCGCGCAGTTTGCCGTAGACATTCGAACCCGAAACGCCCCACTGCGTGATCTGGCCTTCGACCCACGCGGTGCCGAGTCTTTCGATGTAGCCCTTGATCTTGCTCGAGAGAAGCGCGACCGGCCAGGGATTCTCGAGAGTCGCCGGGGCGTCGGCCTGTGGGGCGTCTGTCATGCGGGTGCTCCCTGCGCGTGGTTCTGCGACGGCCGACCACCGTGATTTCACGGTTACCATGGAGGAGTGAGCCAAGCCACTATAAGTCTGCCGATGCCGAGGATTCCCGGCGTAAGAAACAGGCTAAAGGATACCCCCGTCACCGGGGAGAAGAAGGTGCTGCTTGCGGCCCCCCGAGGCTACTGTGCAGGAGTAGACCGCGCCGTCGTCGCCGTCGAAAAAGCACTCGAGCACTACGGCGCTCCTGTGTACGTACGCAAGCAGATCGTGCACAACATCCACGTCGTGCAGACCCTCGAGAAGCGTGGAGCGATCTTCGTCGAGGAAGTCGATGAGGTTCCGCCGGGGGCGCACGTCGTCTTCAGCGCCCACGGAGTGTCGCCCGCTGTCGTGCAGGGTGCCGCCGATCGCGGTCTCCAGGCCATCGACGCCACCTGCCCGCTCGTCACCAAGGTGCACCGCGAGGCCGTGCGTTTCGCGCGCGACGACTTCGAGATTCTGCTGATCGGGCACGAAGGCCACGAAGAGGTCGAGGGCACGGCGGGCGAGGCACCCAAGCACACGACCCTGGTCGGCAGCCCCGACGAAGCCGACACCGTGGTCGTCCGCGATCCCGACAAGGTCGTGTGGCTGTCGCAGACCACCCTGTCGGTCGACGAGACGATGGAGACGGTCAACCGACTCCGCGCACGCTTTCCCAACCTGCAGGACCCGCCCAGCGACGATATCTGCTACGCCACACAGAACCGACAGGTGGCGATCAAGAAGGTCGCCAAGAATGCCGATCTGGTCATCGTCGTCGGCTCGGCCAACTCGTCGAACTCCGTTCGTCTCGTGGAGGTCGCTCTCGAATACGGCGCCAAGGCGGCGTATCGCGTCGACTACGCACACGAGGTCAAGCAGGAGTGGCTCGACGGCGTGAACACCGTCGGCGTCACCAGTGGAGCCTCTGTGCCCGAGGTGCTCGTGCAGGATCTGCTCGACGAACTCGCGGGTGCCGGATACGGCGACATCGAGACCGTGATCACGGCCGAAGAAGACCTGATCTTCTCGCTGCCGAAAGAACTGCGCAAAGACATGACCGGCAAGAACGACGCCCGAGCACTCGGCGGACGTCGGTCGGGTGCGGAGCAGGCCGACTCCGAGTAGTCGAGCCTGCTCAGCTGGCGCGGAGGCCCGAGATCAATCCCGGGTCTGCGACCAGCGCCACTGCGACACACGCGACCGTCACGATCATGGCGAGAGCGCCCATGAGCAGAGGAACGGGCCACGATCGTCGACGCTGACCGATGAGGCGCACGGTGAGCCAGATGGTGGTCGCGAGCAGAACGAGTTGGGCGATCGCAGCGATGGCGCCCGCGATGTCGACTGCCGAACCGCCGCCGTAGTCGCCCAGGCCGCGATCTGCATAGAACATGTCGAGGGTGCTGCGCAGATCGAAGAGCGATGGAACGCTCGACGAACTCGTCATCACCGCCGTGACGAGCAGGAACACGGAGATCGACGCGTCGAGGACGCGGTAGGGGGCCGGCGAGGCGTCTGGTGTCGGTGCGTCAGCCCCATCCGGAGCCGTGTCTGCCGTCTCGGTCTCGTGAGGGTCGGCCGGAGGCGACCAGACCCACCCCTCGGGTGCGAGTTCGCCGTAGCGCGGGGTGGGCCTGTCGTCTGCCATTGTTTCTGCGGCCTACTTGCCTGCGTGGCCGGCAGAGCCGAGCTGGTGGGTCGACTCGATGACGCGCGCGGCCATGGCCGTCTCGGCGAGCTTTCCCCACGAGCGCGGGTCGTAGACCTTCTTGTTTCCGACCTCGCCGTCGACCTTGAGGAAGCCGTCGTAGTTCTTGAGCACGGTGTCGGCCACCGAGCGGCTGAAGGCGTACTGGGTGTCGGTGTCGATGTTCATCTTGATGACGCCGTTCGCGACGGCCTCGGAGATCTCGGCGTCGGTCGAGCCCGAGCCGCCGTGGAAGACGAGGTCGAAGGGCAGCGGGCCCGTTCCGTACTTGGCCTGAACGCCGTCCTGAATCTCTTTGAGCAGCTCGGGGCGCAGCTTGACGTTGCCCGGCTTGTAGACGCCGTGCACGTTGCCGAAGGTGAGAGCGGCCATGTAGCGGCCCTTGTCTCCGAGGCCGAGCGCCTCAACGGTCGCGATCGCATCGTCGACGGTCGTGTACAGGTGCTCGTTGATGTCGTGGCTGACGCCGTCTTCCTCGCCGCCGACGACGCCGATCTCGACCTCGAGGATGGCGTTGATGGCACGCGTGCGCGCGATCATGTCCTGAGCGATCTCGAGGTTCTCGGCGAGAGGAACAGCGGAGCCGTCCCACATGTGCGACTGGAAGATCGGGTTGCGGCCGGCCTTGACCTCGGCCTCGGACGCCGCGATGAGCGGGAGCACGAAGCTCTCGAGCGCGTTCTTCGGGCAGTGGTCGGTGTGCAGGGCGACGGTCACCGGGTAGTTCTTGGCGACCTCGTGCGCGAATGCCGCGAAGGCGAGCGCTCCCGTGGCACGGGCTCCGCTGCGGGTGTGGCCGGCGAAGTAGTCTGCGCCACCCGTGGTGACCTGGATGATTCCGTCGGACTCGGCCTCGGTGAGGCCCTGAAGAACAGCGTTGAGGGTCTGCGACGACGACACGTTGAACGCGGGATAGGCGAATCCCTTCGCCTTCGCGGTGTCGAGCATCTGGGCGTACTGGTCAGGCGTTGCGATGGGCATGATTTCTCCTTGTGTCTACGCGACTTCATCCTAGGGGAGCGTCAACTTTGGGAGTGGGAGAACGTGCACAGCGGGCGGCAGAGGGGCACCGGTACGCTGGAGGGGCCAGTCGATGACGCGCGACAGGAGCCGTCACGTGGCAACGAATTCTGTGAGGTCTGCAATGACGAATCCCGAAAACGACGCTCTCTACCTTCACCCCGACCGCAACCTCGCCATGGAGCTTGTGCGCGCCACCGAGGCCGCCTCCATTCGCGCGTATCCGTTCATCGGTCGCGGCGACAAGCTCGCCGCCGACGGAGCCGCGGTCGACGCGATGCGCGCGTTCCTCACGACGGTCAACTTCGACGGTGTAGTCGTGATCGGCGAGGGCGAGAAAGACGAGGCGCCCATGCTGTTCAACGGCGAGCACGTCGGCAACGGCCGCGGTCCGGCCTGCGACATCGCCGTCGACCCGATCGATGGAACGAGCCTCACCGCGGCGGGCCGCCAGAACGCCCTCTCCGTCATCGCCGTCTCCGACAGGGGCACCATGCTCGACGCGTCCAGCGTCTTCTACATGGACAAGATCGTCACCGGCCCCGAGGGCATCGGAGTGATCGATATCGACCGGCCGATCGGCGACAACATCCGCGCGCTGGCCAAGGCCAAGGGCAAAGACGTGTCTGACATCAAGGTCGCCGTGCTCGACCGCCCCCGCCACCTCGGCCTCATCGAAGAGATCCGCGCCGCCGGAGCGGGAACGCGCCTGCTGCTGGATGGCGACGTCGCCGGAGGCATCAACGCCGCCCGTTACGAGACCAGAACTGACATGTGCGTCGGAGTCGGTGGCAGCCCGGAGGGCATCGTCACCGCCTGTGCCATCAAGGCGCTCGGCGGACTCATTCAGGGGCGGCTGCTGCCCAAGACCGACGAGGAGCGCCAGCGGGCGATCGACGCCGGGCTCGACGTCGACCGCATCTACGAGGCCGACGACCTGGTGAAGGGCAACAACACCATGTTCGTGGCGACGGGCGTGACGGATGGCGGCCTGGTCGCCGGTGTGCGGAAGAAGGGCCCCGTGATTCGCACAGAGAGCCTGGTTCTGCGCAGCCGCTCGGGAACGATCCGCCGGATCGTCGCTGACCACATCGCGGACAAGTGGTTTTGAGCCCTCGGTTCTAGGCCGCGGGATCGTTCTTCTCTAGTTCGGCGACGAGCTCGAAGCTCGACAGTTCTCGGCGCTGCTCCTCGATCGTGGGGAGCACGCCGAGAACGGTCGACTCGTCGAGGGCGTTGAGTTTTCGTGCGGTCGGGAACACCTGTCGCTCGAGCGACCCGACGAACGAGTTGTAGTCGCGCACACTGCGTTCGATCGAGCGGCCGAGCTTCTCGGCGTGGGTGGCGGTGGTCGCCAGGCGCGTGTACAGCTCACGACTCAGGTCGAAGAGAACCTTCGCATCGTGTGTCAGCACGTCTTGCTGCCAGCTGTAGGCCACGGTCTTCAGCACAGACCACAGCGTGACGGGCGAGGCCAGCGCGACCTTGCGGGAGAACGCGAACTCCATGATGCTCGGATCGGCCTCGAGGGCACTCGACACGAGGGACTCGCTCGGAATGAACGCGATGACGAGTTCGGGGGAGGCCTCGAGGCCCGTCCAGTAGCCCTTGTTGCTCAGCGTCGTGATGTGGTCGCGCACGGCCTTGACGTGGCGCTTCATGAGCCGGTCTCTCTCGGCGCCATCGGCACCCGCTGCTGTGGCCGGGATCGAGCTGGCCTCGAGGTACGCGTCGAAGGGCACCTTCGCGTCGACGGCGATGTTCTTGCCGCCGGGCAGATGCACGACCATGTCGGGGCGACCAGCTCCCGAGGAGCCGACGATGCTCGTCTGCACATCGAAGTCGACGCGCTCGATCAGCCCGGCCGCCTCGACGACCCGGCGAAGCTGGGTCTCTCCCCACACGCCGCGCGTGCTGTTCGACCGCAGGGCCGAGGCGAGCGACTCCGCGGTGCTGCGCAGCCTCTCTTCGGACTCGGTCGCACTGCGCAACTGCTCGCTGAGCTCGCCGTGCTGCTTCTGGCGCTGCTCTTCGAGCTCGGAGACCTTGCGTTGCACCAAACGCAGGCTCTCGGCGACGGGGCTGAGAGCCACGAGCACGCGCCCGTCTGAACTCACCCGCTCGGCCTCGGCCTCGCTCATCTCTCGAATTCGCTGCTGGAACTCGCCGATGCGACCGACCTGCAGCTCGAGCTGTTCGTGGAGGCCAGCGATCGTCGCCTCTGCCGCTGCGGAGCGGGCCTGAAGCTCAGCCATAGGCCTGGGGTCGACCTGCGGAATGCGGCCCGAGCGGAGCATCCAGCCGATGGCGCCGCCGAGCGCCACGCCGATGAGCAGACCGAGCACGAGGGCGAGTATGGGATCCATGCGGGAAGTCTCGCACCGGCATCCGACATCGCCCGACGAATCGGCCGCGCGTCAGCCGACGGGGGAGACGACCGGGGGTCGGAGCTGAGAGATCTTGACCCCGGCGGCGCCGGCAAGGGTCTCGATCGAGTTCACCTCGTGACGTTCGGCCGCATGAATGATGATCGCCGCGCACGCCTCGGCATCCGCCAGTGCGTCGTGGTGTCTGAAGTCTTCGAAGCCCGCCGCCATGGCCGCGACGGGCAGGCGATACGAGTCGAGCGTGTAGGTCTTGCGGGCGATCTGCAGGCTGCAGGCGTAGGCGTTCGGAGGGCATTCGACCCGGGCCGCCGCACTCGCCGCGCGGATGACGGCCATGTCGAACGCCGCGTTGTGGGCCACGAAATGATCGTCTCCGACGAAGTCGACCAGCTCGTCGAGCTGCTCCTCCCAGCCGCGGGCGTCTTGCACGTCTTCGCTGTAGATGCCATGGATCTTGGTGTTCCAGGGCAAGAACTCGTCGAAGCCGACCTCGGGCTTGATGAACCACGAGGTCTCGTCGACGACGACGCCGTCGCGCACCTTGACCAGACCCACCGAACACGCGGATTCGCGATAGGAGTTGGCGGTCTCGAAGTCGATAGCAGTGAAATTCAGGGGCACATATCGATGCTCTCATGCGGCACCGACCGTCGTTTCGAAGGAGGCCGCGCGCCGGGCAAGTACGATGGATGCTCGTGGCTCTCACTATTGCAATCGTCGGTCTGCCCAATGTCGGCAAGTCCACCCTGTTCAACGCCCTGACCAAGAATCAGGTGCTCGCGGCGAACTACCCGTTCGCGACCATCGAACCGAACGTGGGCGTGGTCAACCTTCCCGACGCGCGGCTCGCCGCTCTCGCCGAGATCTTCGGAAGCGAGCGCATCCTGGCCGCCCCGGTGTCGTTCGTCGATATCGCCGGCATCGTCAAGGGTGCGAGCGAAGGCGAGGGCCTCGGCAACAAGTTCCTCGCAAACATCCGTGAAGCGGATGCGATCGCCCAGGTCGTGCGCGGATTCACCGACGAAGATGTGGTGCACGTCGACGGCAAGGTCGACGCGGCGAGCGACCTCGAGACCATCAATACCGAGTTGATTCTTGCCGATCTTCAGACCCTCGAGAAGGCCGAGACGCGCTTCGAGAAAGAGGTCAAGGGCAAGAAGGCCGACCCCTCGACTCTCGTCGCCGTCAAGGCCGCGCGCGAGTGGCTCGACACGGGCAAGCCGCTGTCGGCCTCGGCGGTCGACCTCGAGCCGATCCGCGAGCTCGGGCTGCTGACGGCCAAGCCGTTCATCTACGTCTTCAACATCGACGAGGGAGTTCTGGGCGACCAGGCCAAGCTCGACGAGCTTGCAGCGCTCGTCGCCCCGGCCCATGCGATCTTCCTCGACGCGAAGCTCGAGTCTGAGCTCATCGACCTCGACCCCGCCGACGCCGCCGAGTTGCTCGAGTCGACCGGGCAGGAAGAGAGCGGCCTCGACCAGCTCGCCCGTATCGGCTTCGACACGCTCGGACTGCAGACCTACCTCACCGCAGGTCCGAAAGAGACCCGCGCCTGGACGATCCCGAAGGGCGCGAAGGCGCCTCAGGCGGCCGGCGTGATCCACACGGACTTCGAGAAGGGCTTCATCAAGGCCGAGATCATCGGCTTCGAAGACCTCGTTGAGACGGGCTCGATCGCAGAGGCGCGTGCCAAGGGCAAGGCGCGCATCGAGGGCAAGGACTATGTGATGCAGGACGGCGACGTGGTGGAGTTCCGCTTCAACGTTTAGCCCGCGAATCTTCGCGAACCGCCCACGCGTTCCCTTCCTCGCTCTTGTAGGGTGTCGGAGGCGAGCGGGAGCCTCGCCGTCGCACGAAAGGGAGCCCAGACCATGACTGAAACGCAGATCTTCGAACCCGACGCACGCGCCATCTCGTACGCGGTGGAGGGAAACGGCCCCACGGTCGTTCTGGTCGCCGACAAGGGTCTTCCCATCGACTACCTCGGCACGCTCGCCCACATCCTCGTCGAAGAGGACTTCCGGGTCCTGCGCGTCGCCGCTGGCGGTGCCTCCGGTAGCGCGTCGGCTCACGACCTCGCGCGCGGCGTGGTCGACATCATGGATGCCGCGGGCATCGAGGATGCATGGCTCGGCGGCCACGGGTTCGGCGGATCCGTCGCTCGCGCCGTTGCTCTGGACTCCCACGACCGTGTCAACGGCGTGCTGCTGCTCGGTGTGGAAGCCGGCGACCTGACGCTGGCCGAGGGACTGCCCGTTCTGGTCATCCAGGGGTCTGAAGACGACGTCACCCCGCCCGCGAAGCGCTGCAGGCCGCGGCTCCCGATCGTGTGAGCGTCGTCTCCGTCGACGGCGGCGGCCACATGTTCCCATCAGAGAACGTCGGCGCCACCTCGTGGGCCATCGAGGACTACCTCGACTGGGACTGAGTTCTCTCTGCACCGAACGCGGCGGTTCTCGCCGAGAGCGGTGGCCGCACCACCGCGTTCGGCGACAACACCCGCGTTCGACGATGCACCGAAGGAACACCCATGAGCCTGATCCGCCTGAACGACGTGAGCGTCAAGTTCGAGAACACGCAGATCCTGCGTGAGGCCTTCTTCCGGCTCGAGCCAAAAGACCGCGTCGGCCTCATCGGCCGCAACGGCTCCGGCAAGACCACACTGTTGAAGCTCGTGCTCGACCAGGTGCAGCCCGACCAGGGAACCGTCACCCTCGAAGCCGGAGTGAAGATCGGCTACTTCTCGCAGTTCTCCGAGCTGAACGGCGAGCAGACGATCACCGAGGTGCTGGATGCGCTGTTCGTCGAGGTGCACGCCATCGAAGACGAGCTCGCGTCGATCGACGCGACGATTGCGGTCGAGGCCGCGGCCGGCGGCTCCCTCGACGCGCTCATCGAGCGGCAGTCAGAGCTCTTCGGCGAGATGGACCGCCTGGATGGCTGGGACTACACCCGCAAGATCGACCAGGCCCTGACGACGCTCGGATTCGATGAAGCGCACCGCACGTGCCCGATCGACGCTCTGTCGGGTGGATGGCGCAACCGCGCAGCGCTAGCGAAGATCCTGCTCGAAGACCCCGACGTGCTGCTGCTCGACGAGCCCACCAACTTCCTCGATGTCGCCGGAGTCGAGTGGCTCGAGTCGTGGTTCCGCGACTTCAAGGGCGCCGCCATCATCGTGTCGCACGACCGGGCGTTCCTCGACGTCGTCGTGACCCGCATCATCGAGCTCGAGAACTTTCATCTGCACGAGTACCCGGGCAACTTCGGTGAATACATCGTGCAGAAGCAGTTCCGCCTGAAGACGCTCGAGGCGCAGTTCGTGCACGAGAACGAACTGCTGGCCTTCGAGGCCGAGGGCATCTCCGATCGACGCGAGGCGGCCAAGGCGTCGAGCAAGAAGCTCGACAAGCAGCTCTCGGGAATCAAGAAGTCGCGAGCTCCCCGCCCTGTCGATCAGATCATCACCGAGATCTACGGCGGCCTGCACGTGAAAGACGTTCTCTGCCGCGTTGACGGTCTCGAAAAGGCCTACGGCGACAAACTGCTGTTCACAGGTCTGGGATTCGAGATCCGAAGCGGCAATCGCATCGTGGTGCTCGGCGCCAACGGCAGCGGCAAGAGCACGCTGCTGCGCGTGCTCACGGGCGACGAGAAGCAGGATCACGGCCACGTCGATTGGGCGTCGGGCGCGAAGGTCGTCTCGTACAACCGGATGCTCGACGAGCTCGATCTCGACGACACGGTCACACACGCCGTCAACGCGCTGCCCGACAGCCTCGCTCTCACAGCGACGCGCAAATCGGTGGGCCGGTTCCTCGCCATGTTCCAGTTCTCGGAGGCCGACCTCAAGAAGCGCATCCGCGAACTCTCGGGCGGACAACGCGCCCGCGTCGCCATGGCCCAGTGTCTGCTGTCCGGCGCATCCGTTCTTCTGCTCGACGAACCCACCAACCACCTCGACCTCGCAAGCACCCAGGTGATGGAACGCGCCCTCGTGCACTTTCCCGGCGCCGTCGTCGTGGTCAGCCATGACCGGTTCTTCACCGACAAGATCGCGAACAGGATGCTCGTGTTCGGCGCTGTCGGCGCGGGTGCGGGGGAGATCGACGTCACGGCGGCGTAAACCCCCGGCGGTGCCGCGCACCTCTCTTGCCGCTAAGCCGTTCCGTCGACCCTGACGCGATCTCGCTGCGACGAACGCCCGAACCACATCCACAGCGGGCGAGCGGTAAGGAGGACGAGCACCGCGAACAGGCTCTGACTGAGGACACCGAAGATCGAGAGTCCGCCGATCACGGCGAAGACGGTCCAGTTCACCGTGATGTCGGCGATCATCACGACGATGCCGAGCACGATGCCGGAGTGCCGGCGAAAGATGATCAGCGCAACCGTGAGCGGATCCAGGATCGTCAGCATTACCCAGAACAGCCGGACGCCGAGGGGGAAGCCGCTGTAGGCATCCACCCCGCCGAAGATCAAATCCGCCGTATGGGTGGTCGTTCCCACGAGAAAGCCGATCAACCAGATGGCTTGGAACGCTCGGAGTGCTCGTACCGATGTGGTGACGGTGATCATCCGCTCATGTTAGCGAGCCACGTTCACTACGCTGTGTAGCACTAAGCGCGACTCGACAGAGCTGTCCGAAAGGCTGACCATGAAAGCGTCCCGACCTCGCACGCTCGATCGTGCGCGCACAACCGTCCTTCTCCTTGCAGCGATCCTCGCGCTGTCGGCGTGCTCAACCGCGGCCGACGCGCCCTCCGCGTCGCCGACCGCCCCGCCTACCGAGTCGCACGCGCCCGTCGAGGCCGTCGATCTCGCGGCGGGCGAGCAGGATGCGCCGGTCGAGGTCTCCGTGTTCGGTGACGACGGCGTCGGGGTCACCTTTCGCGAGATCACCCTGGCGCCGGGCGCATCCACGGGGGTGCACTGCCACTACGGGCAGCTGGTTGCCGTGGTCTCGGAGGGAACGTTGACGCACTATGCCGACATCTATCCGAGTGGCGTGCACGTCTACAAGACCGGAGACAGCATTATCGAAGGAGCGGGGTATCGGCACGAAGGACGGAACGAAGGCGACGAGAACGTCGTGCTCTGGGTGACCTACATCATTCCGGAGGGCAAGCCTCTCGCCGAGACCGACCTCTCGCACTGCGACGCCTAGCAGGCGGTGCCCACATAGCGAGAACAGCCCAGGGGGAGACACCACGATGACGCAGCATCCGCACCGAAAGCTCATGCCCGATGTGAGGCTGTGGACGGGAATCGCCGCCATCGCCGTGGCGCTTCTCACCGTGACCGAGTTCTCGGTGCAGGTCTTCGTCGTGGGTGCGCGCCCCAGCCTCGACGACGAGTTGGCCCTCGTCGACTTCATGACGCGAACGAGCAACGGCACGCTGCTCACGATTCTCATCGACACCATGCTGATGGCCGCGCTCATCGTCTTCCTTGCCGGCTTTCGTCAGCTCATAACGCACTCGGAGGTAGCCCTGCAGTGGGTCGCCGACCTCGCCTACGGCGCGGGGCTCGTGTTCGTGGCCGTGACCCTCGTCGGCGATGCGATGGAGGCAGGAACTGCTCTCGACGTCACCGGCATGGCGGGTGACTACTCCGTTCTGCGCGCGCTCACCGTGGGACACACCATCCTGTTCGGGTCGATCGGATGCGTGTTGACGGCTCTGGTCGCGGCCGCCAGCGCATACGTGACCCTCGGCTCCGAGGCGCTGCCGCGGTGGACAGGCTGGCTTGCCTATGCGGTTGCAGGTCTGAATCTGCTCGCCGTGCCGACGATGTTCGGAGGAACCGACCCTGCATCGTTCTTCGCCGCCGGGGGAGCGGGAACCGCGCTCTTCGCCACCTTCCCGTGGCTGGTGTGGGTCACGGCGATCGGAGTCGTGACGATTCGCGATCGACGCCGCCCCTACGACGTTCCTGTCGAGCGCGTAGTCGCCACCGGCTAGGGCCCCGATCAGGGCCGTCGGCTATCGTGGGGCGCGTGACTCGACGCCTTTTCGCCCTGCCCTCCGCGCTCGCCGCGACCGCCCTCCTCGGCTCCGCGCTCGTGCTGCTCGGCGCATCCAGTGCCTCGGCGCATGACGCACTCGAGTCGTCGACTCCGGCCGCCGGCGAGGTCGTCACGGCCGATCCGACCGTGGTCTCCCTGACCTACAGCGACGAGCTCATCACCCTGGGCGGCGACACGAGCGCGTTCGCGATCCAGGTGACGGATGCGTCGGGCGGGTTCCATGAGAACGGCTGCGTCGTCGTCGACGGCGCCGTCGCATCCACGGGTGTCGCTCTGGGCGACCCGGGAACGTACACCGCCACGTGGCAGGTCGTCTCGAGCGACGGGCACCCCACGTCGGGCAGCTACACGTTCGACTACCAGCCGGTAGACACGGGCAACTCGCTGCCCGGCATGGAGGCTGCCCCCGCCTGTGGTGCGCAGTGGGCGGGCTCGCCTCGCGAGGACTCCGCGCCCGCGCCAGCCGTCACGCCGGAACCGTCGGCGACCACGTTGGCCGAGGAACCGGCTCCCACACTCACGGCGACGGCCGATCCCGCATCCACGGGTGACGATGCCGACGGAAGCCGGATCGGCGGCGCGATCGCCGTCTCGATCGGCGGCCTCGCCCTGATCGTGACGGTCATCGTGCTCACCGTGCGGCGCATCCGGCGTGACCCGTTCGAGAAGCCGCAAGCGCCGAAAGGCGATGAGCGCGGAGACCCCGAACAGGAGTAGAAGCTGCTCAGTCCCGTCTGGAGAACGTGATGACAGGGTGGCCACGCTGCGCGTCGCGCGCGATCGTGGCGGCGACTCCGTAGACCTCGGAGATGAGCTCTGCGGTGAGCACGTCGCTCGGTGCTCCCGCGGCGACCACGCGGCCCTCCTGCAGAACGACGACGATATCGCAGTACATGGCAGCGAGGTTCAGGTCGTGGATCGCGATGACGGTGGTGACCGGAAGAGCACATACGAGTTCGAGCAGCTCGAGCTGGTGGCGGATGTCGAGGTGGTTGGTCGGTTCGTCGAGAAGCAGTTCGCGAGGCTCCTGGGCGAGGGCCCTGGCGATCTGCGCGCGCTGGCGCTCGCCGCCCGACAGCGTGTGCCATAGTCGCGCGGCCTGATCGAGCAGGCCGACGTGTGCGAGCGCCCTATCTACGGCGTCTTCGTCTGTGCTGGCGCCTCCTCCGAGGGCGGTGCGGTGGGGGATGCGACCGAGCCTCACGATGTCGCGCACGGTGATGTCGACCTCGGTATCGGCGTGCTGGGTGACGGACGCGACCGACCGTGCGACGTGTCGCCGACCCACGGAGGCGAGGTCGACGCCGTCGAGCGTCACGAATCCCGAGGTCGGCCTGACGAGCCCATGCAGCACTCTCAGCAGAGAGGACTTGCCCGAACCGTTCGGCCCGAGCAGGCCCACAGTCTGCCCTGGCTCCGGGTGAAGGCTCGCTCCATCGACCACGAGAACACCGTTGCGGCTCCAGGTCACCTGTTCGGCGCGTAGCGTCACGTGCGCCTCCTTCGCCGGGCCAGCAATGCGATGAACACGGGCACGCCGACGAGCGCCGTGCCGACGCCGACCGGCAGCGGGGTCGGCGAGAAGGCGACTCTCGACCCGGCGTCGACCCAGACCATGAAGATCGCGCCGATGATCGCGGTGGCGGGAACGAGGCGCGCGTGCCGAGGGCCGACGAGCAGCCGGGCGGCATGCGGCAGAACGAGCCCCACGAAGCCGACCGCACCGGCCACGCTCACGAGTGTGGCCGTGATCAGGGCGGTCGCGACGAGCAGCACGGCGCGGGTGCGGGTGACGTGGATGCCGAGGGACGCGGCGACATCGTCACCGAACGCGAACGCATCGAGGGCGTGAGCGTAGCGCAGGCACACGAACGAACCGATCACGACCACGATCGCGCAGAGCACGACGTCGTCCCAGCGCATTCCCTCCAGCGAGCCGAGCAACCAGAACATCACTCCGCGCGTCTCGTCCGAGTCGGCGAAGGCGAAGATGATGAGAGAGGTCACGGCTGAGAACAGCTGAGTGCTTGCGACGCCGGCGAGCACGACACGATCGGTGCCGCCGCCAGACAGTCGTGCCAGCAGCAGAACGAGGCCGAACGCGATCAGTGCTCCGATGAATGCGCCGCCCGAGAGGCCGATCGCCGCGCCGCCCAGTCCCAGCACGCCGATCACGACCGCGCCGGTAGACGCGCCCGACGAGACGCCGAGGATGAACGGATCGGCGAGTGGATTGCGCAGTAGCGACTGCATGATCACGCCGCAGAGTCCGAGACCGGCGCCGCACGCGGCAGCGACGAACGCACGGGGCAGACGCTCCTCCCACACGATCGCATTCTTCGACATTTTCACCGCGATGTCCGTGAGTCCGAGGTGGTTGGTGACGATGTCGCGAACGTTGACGAGCAGGATGTCCGCCGGTCCGAGCGTGATCGCCACCCCGACCGAGACCAGAAGAAGAAGCAGTCCGGCCAGCACGAGCAGCCCTGCGATCGCCGCCCGGCGTGCGCGCGGAACCGGCCTCCTTGCGGGGTGAGTCGTGGCGACCAGTGTCGGAGGCGGGGCGGCGCTCAGAGCTCGTCCTTGTGCTCGCGCAGCCAGGATTGAATCTTCTCGAGGCCGTCGACGAAGCGGATCGACGGATTCAGTTCGGCGCCGTGAAGCACGATGTATCGCTTGTTGCGCACGGCATCGATGGTCTGGGTGAGCGGATCGGACTCGAGGAAGCTGATCTTGTCGTCGAGCCGGTCACCGGGAAAACGGTCACGCTGCAGGTCGCCGAGCACGAGAATGTGTGGATCCCTGTCGGCGACGGACTCCCAGGTCGTGGCGGGCCAGTCCTCGGGCGACCCGGCGAACACGTTGTCGAGGTCGACCGTCGTCGCGAGCAGACCGGCCGCACTGAGTCCTCCCGCCATGTAGGGGGTCTTCGTATCTGCGAACCAGAAGGCGACTGTAGCGCCGGCGAAGTCGATGCCCTGCGTCGCCGCCGCGGCCCGTGCCTTCAGCCCTTCGATGAGTGTCGCGGCGCGGTCGGGAACGTCGAAGATCGCCCCCAGCTCAGTGATTTCCTCATACAGTGCATCGATCGTGAGCGCATGGGTTCGCGTGCCGCCGCCGTTGATGCTGGTGCCGTTGTCGCAGTCGGTGGGCGACAGGTAGCTGCCGATGCCGGTCTCAGCGAAGCGCTCGCGGCTCGCCACGCCTCCCTGCGCGAAGTGGCGGCCGAACGAGGCGGTCACGAAGTCCGGATCGGTGTCCAGCACGACCTCGTAGCTCGGCGCGTTATCAGACAGGCGCGGAACCTCCGAGTTCGCGGATGCAAGGGAGTCGAGCACGGGGTCGGTCCACGACGCGGTTCCGACCAGCTGGTCGGCGAGTCCCAGCGAGAGCATGATCTCGGTGGAGTTCTGGTCGAGAGAGACGACGCGCTGCGGGGGTGCGTCGACGACGGTCTGGGTGCCGCAGTTGTCGATAGTCAACGGATATTGAGTCGATCCCTGTCCCGACGTGGACGTCGGGCTGGTATCGACGGCCTCGGATGCGCCGCATCCGAAGAGACCGACGGCGACAAGAGACGCGAGGGCGAGGCTGATGGCGGCGCGCTGATGCACGTCGGGCTCCTTTGTTCGGGTGGGGGAGTCAGATCAGGGGCCGCATCGAAGAACGACGCCCAGAGAAATAAGGATAGCCTTACCTGACTCGCCACGTGGAACTTAGCGCGACTGTCGGCGTTTCCCCACCCGTGGAGCACCCTTCACGACAGGCGCGCGCCCCTTGCCCTTCGACGCCTTCGCCTTACCGCCCGCCTGGGGAGCGGTAATGGTGGAGTTCCCCGTCGACTTCGCGAGGTCGGCCGCCGCCTTCACGGCGAAAGCCACCCCCTCGGGCGTCAGAACCGTCGACTCGGCGTCGTAGTCGAAGAGCGGGTAGCCCAGGTTCTGCTCGAGCTGTTTGATGGCGGCGATCATGCTCGAGCGCGGAATGCCCTCGACCTTAGCGGCTCTCGCGAAATGCAGCTCTTTCGCCGCCGTGATGAAGAGCTTGTTCAATCGATGATCCACGACATCCGTTCTGACCTGGCGTCGCCCGGTCACCCCCAGATTACGCGCTCGCGCCTCACAACGCGGGAGCCGGATGTTGCTAGGCTGGCCGCACAAACGAATATCGGGCCGACATCACGCGATGCGGGAGAGCCCGCCGATCATCTCGGCAGGCACCGAAGGAGCAATTCTCCCCACCAATCTCTCAGGTACGTGTACCGCATCGAACAGGCCACTCTGAAAAGCGATTTGCGGAGCAAATCGGATCGAGTAGGCCGCCCGCGGCCGTATCGAGATCTGACATCCAAGCGAATCCGCCCACGGTGAAAGCCGCTGCCACGCAGCGTCGAAGCTCTCAGGCACAGATGACAGAGGGGGAGTTCTTGACTGCTCGGGTTCGCGCCCGGGTCCGCAATGCCCACTGCGCCTTGGAGAACTCGTGACCGATAGACATTCCCCGCTCAACCGCATCCACGTGGCTGCCGGGGCCAGCTTCACCGACTTCGCCGGCTGGCAGATGCCCGTGCGCTATTCGAGCGATCTCGCCGAGCATCACGCTGTGCGCACGGCCGCAGGCATCTTCGACCTCTCTCACATGGGCGAGATCTTCGTCGTCGGGCCCGAGGCGGCAGACGCTCTCGACTACGCGCTCGCGGGCAAGCTGTCGGCGACGACGGTGGGGCAGGCGAAGTACAGCCTGCTGCTCGACCGGTCGGGCGGAATCATCGACGATCTGGTCGTGTACCGCACGGGCGAGGATCGCTTTATGGTCGTGGCCAACGCGTCGAACAGAGAAGTTGTCGCGGCAGAGCTGCTCGACCGCACGTCGCCCTTCGACTGCGAGGTCTTCGATGAGAGCGACGAACTCGCCCTCGTCGCCGTGCAGGGACCGCGCTCGCGCGAGATCCTCATCGCCACAGACGGCTTCGCCATCGAGGGCGGCCACCCCGACGGCCGTGATGTGGGGGAGAAGCTCGGCGAACTCAAGTACTACAGGGCTCTGTCGGGATCGTTCCGCACACAGCCCGTGCTGATCGCTCGCACCGGCTACACCGGTGAAGACGGCTTCGAGCTCTACATCAGCCCCGACCATGCCGAAGAGCTCTGGAACGCTCTCACCGAGGCAGGTACCCCGCTCGGGCTCGTTCCCGCCGGGCTCGCCAGCCGCGACACGCTGCGTCTCGAAGCGGGCATGCCGCTCTACGGCCATGAGCTCGGAACCGACACCTTCCCCGTGCAGGCGGGTCTCGGCCGCGTCGTCGCCACGGCCACGAAGGGCGACTTCGTCGGTCGCGAGGCCGTCGAGGCCGGCCCCGCCCCGGATGCGCGCACGCTGGTCGGCCTGGTCGCCGACGGCAAGCGGGCCGCGCGCGCGGACTACGAGATCTTCGCCTCCGACGACTCCACCGAAGCCATCGGCGTCGTGACCAGCGGTGCCCTGTCGCCGACCCTCGGCATCCCGATCGCGATGGCCTACGTCGATGCTGCCTTCGCGGCGCCCGACACGGTCGTCAGCATAGACATCCGCGGCAAGCGCCTGAGCTACCGCGTCACCTCCCTCCCGTTCTACCGCGCGAAGAAAGACTGAACCCATGGCTACCGAAAGCGAACTGCAGTACACGAGCGAGCACGAATGGGTGCTCGTCGAGGGCACCACCGCCACCGTGGGCATCACCGCGTATGCGGCCGAGAAGCTGGGCGACGTCGTCTTCGTCGACCTGCCCCACGTGGGAACGTCGTTGGCGAGTGGCTCGATCGTCGGCGAGATCGAGTCGACCAAGTCGGTGGGCGAGCTCTTCGCTCCCGTCGACGGCACGGTGCTCGAGAAGAACTCCGCCGTCGAAGACACCCCCGAGCTCGTCAACAGCGACCCGCTGGGCGAGGGCTGGCTCATCAAGATCGAATTCACCGAACTGCCGCCACTGCTGTCGTTCGACGAGTACACCGCATTGCTGGGGGAGTAGCACACCGATGTCGCTTCCCTTCACCGCGCGTCACATCGGCATCGATGACAGCGCGCAGGCCGTCATGCTCGCCCGCCTCGGCTACGACTCGGTCGACGCCCTCGTGCGCGCCGCGATTCCCGGCTCGATCCAGCTGAGCGAGACCCATCGTGCGGAGGCGATCCCCGCCGCCGCGACCGAACGCGAGACCATCGCCGAGCTCCGCGCCCTGGCGTCGCACAACACCGTGAACCGCTCGATGATCGGGCTCGGCTACTACGACACCATCACGCCGGCGGTCATCCGCCGCAATGTGCTCGAGAACCCCAGCTGGTACACGGCGTACACGCCCTACCAGCCGGAGATCTCGCAGGGTCGACTCGAGGCTCTCATCAACTTCCAGACGATGGTGGCCGACCTCACCGGGTTGTCGACGGCCAACGCATCCATGCTCGACGAGGCCACGGCCGTCGTCGAGGGCATGCTGCTCGCGCGCCGCGCCTCCAAGTCGACCTCCAACGTGTTCCTTGTCGACTCAGATGCTCTGCCCCAGACGAAGGCGCTGCTGCGTTCGCGCGCCGACGCCGTGGGTATCGAGATCGTCGAGCTCACCCTCGACCGCGTCGACCATCCGGCCTCGCACGATCACCCCCTCGCCACCGGTTTCGGCGCCTTCATCCAGTACCCCGGCGCATCCGGCCGCGTGTGGGACCCGCGCGACGTGATCGACGCCGTGCACGCATCCGGCGGATTGGCTGTCGTCGCCGCCGATCTGCTCGCCCTCACACTCATCACCTCACCCGGAGAGCTCGGGGCAGACGTGGCCGTCGGCACGAGCCAGAGGTTCGGTGTTCCCATGGGCTTCGGAGGACCTCACGCCGGCTACATGGCCGTGCGCAAGGGTCTCGAGCGTCAGCTTCCCGGCCGTCTCGTCGGGGTGAGCCAGGACGCGTCGGGTCACCCCGCCTACCGGCTCAGTCTGCAGGCGCGCGAGCAGCACATCCGCCGTGAGAAGGCCACGTCGAACATCTGCACCGCCCAGGTTCTTCTCGCCGTGATGGCCGGCATGTACGCGGTGTACCACGGCCCCGAAGGGCTGCAGCGTATCGCCCTCGACGTGAACGACACTGCCCGCCGGCTCGCCAGTGCGCTCGAGGCCGCCGGTGCAGAACTCGTGCACGAGGACTTCTTCGACACGATCCAGGTGCGGGTGCCCGGTCGTGCCGCCGACATCGCCGCTCAGGCGCACGCCGGCGGATACCTGCTGAACGTCGCCGACGACGACACGATCGGCGTCTCCGTCGACGAGACCACGACGTCGGCCGACATCGACACGGTGCTCGGCCTCTTCGGAGTGTCGCCCGCGAGCGATGCCGAGCAGCTCGCCGAGAGCCTGCCCGAGCACATCCTGCGCACCAGCGACTACCTCACGCACGAGGTGTTCAACACGCACCGCTCGGAGACGAGCATGATGCGCTACCTCAAGCGACTCGCCGACTACGACTATGCGCTCGACCGAGGCATGATCCCGCTCGGCTCCTGCACGATGAAGCTCAACGCGGCCACCGAGATGGAGGCCGTCACCTGGCCCGAGTTCGGTGCCCTGCACCCATTCGCGCCACGCGCGGATGTCGAGGGCTACCTCACGCTCATCGCGCAGCTCGAGACGTGGCTGGCCGAGGTCACGGGCTACGACTCCGTGTCGCTCCAGCCCAACGCGGGAAGTCAGGGAGAGCTCGCGGGTCTGCTCGCGATCCGCGGCTACCACCACGCGAACGGATCGTTCGAGCGCACCGTCTGCCTCATTCCCTCGAGCGCTCACGGCACCAACGCCGCTTCGGCCGTGCTGGCGGGCATGAAGGTCGTCGTCGTCGCCTGCGACGAGAACGGCAATGTCGACGTCGACGATCTGCGGGCGAAGATCGAGCTGCATGCCGAGTCGCTCGCGGCCCTCATGATCACCTACCCGTCGACCCACGGCGTCTACGAGCACGAGGTCGCAGAGATCTGTCGTCTGGTGCACTCCGCCGGGGGACAGGTCTACGTCGACGGTGCGAACCTCAACGCACTGCTCGGCTTCGCGCGCTTCGGCGACTTCGGCGGCGACGTGTCGCACCTCAACCTGCACAAGACCTTCTGCATCCCGCACGGCGGCGGCGGACCCGGCGTCGGTCCGGTCGCGGCCAAGGCCCACCTGGCCCCCTTCCTGCCGGGCCATGCGCAGGCGCAGAACCCATCGCATCCGTTGGCCGACGGTGGAACCGTCGTGCACGCCGGCGGGCTGATCTCGGCCGCGCCGTACGGCAGCCCGAGCATCCTGCCGATCAGCTGGTCGTACGTGCGCATGATGGGCTCGCAGGGGCTCGCGGATGCGACCGGTGCGGCCGTTCTCTCGGCCAACTACGTCGCGGCCCGGCTCTCGGAGCACTTCCCGGTCTTGTACGCCGGCGACAACGGACTGGTGGCGCACGAGTGCATCATCGACATCCGTCCACTCACCGCGTCGACCGGAGTCTCCGTCGACGACGTGGCCAAGCGCCTCATCGACTACGGATTCCACGCGCCCACCATGAGCTTCCCTGTGGCCGGAACGCTGATGGTCGAGCCGACCGAGAGCGAAGACCTTCCCGAGATCGACCGTTTCATCGATGCGATGATCGCGATCAAGGGCGAGGCTATGCAGGTCGCCGAGGGCGTCTGGCCGGCCGACGACAACCCGCTGCGCAATGCTCCGCACACCGCGCAGTCCGTCGTCGAGGGCGAGTGGACGCATCCCTACGACCGCGAGACCGCGGTTTATCCGGTGCGGTCGCTGATCCGTTCCAAGTACTGGCCGCCCGTGCGACGCATCGATCAGGCCTGGGGCGACCGCAACCTCGTGTGCTCGTGCCCGCCACCGGAGGCGTTCGAGTAGCCGGCGCCGACGGTTTCGACACGTGCGGTAACCTCTCAGCATGGCGAGACGAATTGCGATACAACGCGGCCGAATGTCGATGATGGCAGCGATGACGCTGGGCTCTCTCGCCCTGGTCGTCGCGCCGGCGGCGGTCGCGAACGCCGAAGTCTTCTATGACGAGGGCGGCTGCGTTGTGCAGCAGGTCACCGACGGCGCGCCCGCGGGAGGCAGTCAGTGCGCCGGGGTCGACTTCGGCGGAACGAGCATGGGCCAGGCCGCCTTCATGGGCGCCAACCTGGCCGGCGCCGACCTGTCGGGGTCCAAGCTGCAGGCTGCCAACTTCACGGGTGCGAACATCGAGGGTGCCGATTTCACCGACGCCCAGGTCGAGGGTGCCGACTTCACCGATTCCGGCATCCTGCCCGGAACGATCACCGTCGAGGCCGCAGACGCGAGTGGTGCTCCGATCACCTTCGCTCCGGTGGTGCCAGCCGGTCTCACGGCGGGAGACTGCTTGATCGTCGACGTGCCGGTCGTCTCGGGCACGGTCTTCCCTGTCGGTGATTCGGGCATGGTCTGCAAGTTCTCGTCGTCGAACGGCACCGCGATCGCCGTCGTCAAGATCCAGGTGACACCGCATCCCGAGCAGACCGAGGCGCCCACGCCGCTCTTCACCGACGAGCCGGGCACGACGGGGGCCACGGGAACCGGCGCTTCGACGAGGCAGCCGACCGACTGGGGCCTCATTGCCGCCGTCGGTGGGGGAGCCGTCGTGGTTCTCGCCCTGGGAGTCGCGGCGATGGTCATCTCGCGCCGGAGGCCGGCAGCCGAGACCGGAGATGACGCCGGCGGCGAGTCGGACGACGACGAGTCGACGGCGCCCCGCGCCTAACTCAGCCGGAACAGTTCCGGAAAGGTCGAGAGCGCCCAGGCGTAGCCGACGAACGACGCGATGTCGATGATCCAATGGGCGATGACGAGCGGCATTGTTCGACCCCAACGGGTGTAGCACCAGCCGAAGACGACTCCCATCACGACGTTGCCGAAGAACGGCCCGATGCCCTGATAGAGGTGGTAGCTGCCGCGCAGCACCGCCGCCGACAGAATGATCTGCCATCGGCCCCATCCGAGCTGCTTGAGGCGGGTGAACAGGTAGCCCACCACGATCAATTCCTCGGTGAGGGCTGCCCTCAGGGCGGAGGCGATCAGCACGGGAACCGTCCACCAGTATGCGTCGATGGGCGCGGGCACGACGTTGACCGTGATGCCCGCCGCTCGTCCGATGAAGTAGAGCGCGATGCCGGGAACTCCGATGACGAGAACGAGCAGGAGCCCGCGTGCCGAGTCCCGCGCGGGCGTGCGTAGGTCGAAGCCGATGCGCCGGAACGGGTTCGGACCGGAGATCGCCAGCAGGTAGAAGACGAGTGCGACGGGTACCAGGTCGAACAGGATGGCGAGCGACTGGTACGTGAAGTCGAGCCATTCGCGGGTGCTCAGAGCCGAGTTCAAAGCCGTGGACTGGCTCGCGAGCGGGGTGTCATCGGTGAGTTTGGCCGCGATGCTCACGATCGAGTAGACGGCGGATGCTCCGAGCGACAGCCCGAGAACGATCGCGATCTCCCAGGTCAGCCGTCGTCGTCGCGTGGTGCGCCACAGAGGGGGGATCGATGGAGACACACGTGCTCTTTCTTGCGTGGGCTGGCCCAGATGGAGAGAAAATTGTGCGTGCGGCACAAGGAATGCCGATTTCACGTTTCTAGTGTGTAACTTTTTCCTGATGGATTTGGCAGGAACCCAGCCCCCTTTTAGGGTACTGGGTAGTCAGCCACGCGACTGATCACCTTTCGGATGCCTCCCAGAACGTCTAACGGGGCATCCGGTAGCCCAAGAAAGTCCTCAGGAGGAACATTGAAAATCAGACGCATTGGCATCGGGGCAGTCGCCCTGGCAGCGGCCAGCGCCCTCATGCTGGCCGGTTGCTCGGCGGGTGGAGACACTCCCAGCACCAGCGCAGCGGGCAATAGCTCGGCCATCATCACGGCGAACGGCTCCGAGCCGCAGAACCCGCTGGTCCCTACAAACACCAACGAGGTCGGTGGTGGCAAGATCCTCGATGAGATCTTCGCCGGTCTGGTCTACTACGACGCGAAGGGCGCTCCCGTCAATGACGTCGCTGAGTCCATCGAGACGACTGACGCGCAGAACTACACGATCAAGATCCGCTCCGGTCTAAAGTTCACGAATGGCGATCCGGTCGACGCTAACTCGTTCGTCGACGCGTGGCAGTACGGCGCACTCTTCTCGAACGCCCAGCTGTCTGCATCTTTCTTCTCTAGCATTCAGGGTTTCAGCGACAGCCAGGACAGCCCGCTCACGGGTCTGACCGTTGTCGATGACACGACTTTCACGGTTGCGCTGAGCAGCCCCCAGTCTGACTTCCCGCTGCGCCTCGGCTACTCGGCGTTCTACCCGCTGCCCAAGGCTGCATTCGCCGACATGGCTGCGTTCGGTGAGAACCCGATCGGCAACGGTCCCTACAAGCTTGCCAGCGAGGGTGCTTGGAAGCACAACGAGAAGATCGATCTCGTTGTCAACCCCGACTACGACGGGCCCCGCGTTCCGAAAAACGGTGGACTGACGATTGTCTTCTACGCCACGCAGGACGCCGCATACTCTGACCTGCAGGGCGGCAACCTCGATGTGCTCGACGCTGTGCCTGACAGTGCGTACCAGACATTCGAGAGCGACCTCGGTGACCGCGCAGTGAACCAGCCTGCAGCTATCTTCCAGTCGTTTACCATTCCCGCTCGTCTCCCGCACTTCTCGGGAGAAGAAGGACAGCTTCGACGCCAGGCCATCTCGATGGCCATCAACCGTGAGGAGATCACCAAGGTCATCTTCGAGGGCACTCGCACACCTGCCAGCGACTTCACGTCGCCCGTCATCGATGGCTGGTCCGACAAGCTCGACGGCGCCGATACGCTCGCGTACAACCCCGACGAAGCCAAGAAGCTGTGGGCAGAGGCGGACAAGATCTCGCCTTGGTCTGGAACGTTCCAGATCGCCTACAACTCCGATGGTGGACACCAGGGCTGGGTCGACGCGGTCTCGAATGGCCTTAAGAACACGCTCGGAATCGACGCGTCGGGTGCCCCGTACCCGACGTTCGCGCAGTCGCGCACGGCCATCGTCGACCGAAGCATCCAGACGGCGTTCCGCTCTGGATGGCAGGCCGACTACCCGGGTCTGTACAACTTCCTGGCACCGCTGTACTCGACCGCTGCCGGTAACGGTGCAGGTTCCAACGACGGCGACTACTCGAACCCGGAGTTTGATGCACTCCTCGAAAAGGGCATTTCGGAGACCGATGTCGACACGGCGAACAAGGACTTCCAGTCCGCACAGGAGATCCTGCTCAAGGACCTTCCGGCGATTCCGCTGTGGTACTCGAACGTCACCGGTGGCTACGGCGCCGACGTCTCGAACGTGACCTTCGGCTGGAACTCGGTTCCGCTGTTCTACGAGATCACCAAGGGCTAACTCGTAGCATCCTCGTCTGTGGGGCGGCAGCGACATTCGCTGCCGCCCCACACATGCGCTCTGTAAGGTATTCCCAGCGCGTGCGGCCAAGTAAGAGATAGGTGTTTCCACTCGAATGTGCAATAAGCCCGAACCGGTGATGTGACCAGACCATGACCGGATATATTTTCAGACGCGTTCTTCAGGCGATCCCCGTGTTCTTCGGGACGACCTTCCTCATCTACTTCATGGTCTTCGCCATGCCCGGCGACCCGATCATCGCGCTTTTCGGCGACAAGACACCGAGCGCCGCCGTGATCGAGCAGCTCCGCCAGCAATACCACCTCGATCAGCCGTTCATCGTGCAGTACCTCATCTATATCGGCGGCATCTTCCGCGGCGACTTCGGCATCTCGTTCTCGGGTGAGCCGGTCACGCAGATTTTGGCCCGCACGTTCCCTGTCACGATCCGGCTCGCGGTCCTCGCACTTCTGTTCCAGTCCATCGCCGGAATCGTCGTGGGACTCTACTCGGGTCTGCGCAAGGGAAAGCTCTTCGACTCGAGCGCCCTCGTCGTCAGCCTCATCCTGATTTCGCTCCCGATCTTCGTGATCGCCTACGTGGCGCAGTACGTCTTCGGCGTGCAGCTGGGCTGGGCGAGAACAACGGTCGGCCCCGGCGCTCCGCTCCAAGATCTCGTGATGCCGGCCCTCGTGCTCGCCAGTGTCAGCTTCGCGCAGATCGTGCGCCTCACTCGGTCATCGGTGATCGAGACGAGTGGACTCGACTTCGTGCGCACGGCCTACAGCAAGGGCCTGAGCCGGCGGCGCATCGTGCCCGTGCACATCCTGCGCAACTCGCTCATCCCCGTCGTCACATTCCTCGCCACAGACTTCGGCGTGCTCCTGGTCGGTGCGACCGTGACAGAGGGAATCTTCAACGTCCCCGGCGTCGGAAACACCCTGTACCAGGCCATCATCCGAGGCGAGGGCCCCACCGTCGTGTCGTTCGTCACCGTGATGGTGCTGCTCTACCTCATCGTCAATCTTGTCGTAGACCTCTTGTATGGCCTGCTCGATCCAAGGATCCGTCTTGTCAAATAACACATCACGCTCGACGAGGCACTTCGTTGCCCCTCTCGAGGAAACGCCCCTGGTCGCCATCGACGCCGTCAAGGTCGATGAGAAGCCGTCCAACCTCTGGATCGACGCCTGGAGGGACGCCCGCCGTCGGCCGATCTTCTGGATCTCCGGCGTGTTGATCCTGCTGATCATCGCGGTAGCGCTCCTTCCCTCGCTCTTCTCGCCCATCAACCCGCTCACCGAGGAGTGTGTGCTGTCGAACAGCAACGGCGATCCAACGGCGGGTCATCTCCTCGGTTTCACCAAGCAGGGGTGCGATGTCTATGCGCGCATCATCTACGGCACGTCGACCTCCATCTCGGTCGGCTTGATCGTGATCCTGCTGACGACTGTCCTCGGCGTGGCGTTCGGCGCGTTCGGAGGCTTCTTCGGCGGATGGGTCGACGCGACGCTCTCCCGCCTCGGTGACATCTTCTTCTCGATTCCCTACATCCTCGCCGCGGTCGTCATCATGAGCGTGCTGTCGCAGTACCGCAGCATCTGGACGATCTCCCTCGCGATCGGTTTGTTCGCTTGGCCCTCGACGGCTCGAGTGCTTCGTGCAGAGATCCTCAGGGTCAAGCAGGCCGACTACATCACCGCCTCCGAGGCTCTCGGTGTCTCCCGCATGAAGATCCTCTTCCAGCACGTGCTGCCGAACTCCATCGCCCCCGTCATCGCGATCACCACGATCTCGCTCGCCGGCGCCATCGTCGCCGAGGCGACGTTGTCGTTCCTCGGTGTGGGACTCGGTGGAAGCATCATGTCCTGGGGCAACGACATCAACCAGGCGCAGCGCGACATCCGGGTTCACCCGCAGACCCTGATCTGGCCGTCGTTGGCCCTCTCCATTACGGTCTTCAGCTTCATCCTCCTGGGTGAAGTCGTGAGAGACGCACTCGACCCGAAAGCGAGGGCGCTCCGATGACCGCCACCGACGCATCCGCAGCCCCTATCGACGGCAACGCCGTCACGCCGCTGCTCGACATCAAGAATCTCCAGGTCGGTTTCCAGACGCAGCGCGGCATGGTGACCGCTGTCGACGGCGTGAGCATCACGCTCATGCCCGGTGAGACCCTGGCCATCGTGGGGGAGTCGGGTTCCGGCAAGTCCACGACCGCTCACGCCATCATCAATCTGCTGCCGGGTTCCGGTCGTATCACCGGCGGAGAGATCCTCTTCGAGGGCCGCAACATCGCCGCACTCGACGAGAAGCAGATGGAAGAGATCCGCGGTCGCAAGATCGGCTTCGTTCCCCAGGACCCCATGTCGAACCTCAACCCCGTCTGGAGCGTCGGCTTCCAGGTCGAGGAGGCGATCCGAGCCAACGGCATCGCGACGGGTAAGCAAGACGTCAAGAAGCGCGCGATCCAGGTGCTCACCGAGGCCGGCCTGTCGGATGCCGACAAGCGACTCAAGCAGTTCCCGCACCAGTTCTCGGGCGGTATGCGTCAGCGAGTCCTCATCGGAATGGGACTCAGCTCCAATCCGAAGCTGCTGATCGCCGACGAACCCACCTCTGCGCTCGACGTCACTGTGCAGCGTCGTATCCTCGACCACCTCGAGAAGCTCACCCGCGATTCGGGCACGGCCCTCGTCTTCATCACCCACGACCTGGGCCTGGCAGCCGAGCGCGCCGAACAGCTCGTCGTGATGTACAAGGGCAAGGTCGTCGAGTCCGGCCCATCGCGGGAGATCCTGCAGAACCCGATCCACCCGTACACCCAGCGTCTCGTCGCCGCGGCACCGAGCCTGGCCTCTCGTCGCATCGAGTCGGCCTCGAAGCCTCTCGACGGTCTCGGATACGAGGCGACTCGCGTCACGGAGGGTGTCGACCTGATCGCTGCGGCGGAGTCGCGAGTCGAGAGTCACGCCGCGGCGACGGATGTCTCGGCCGCAATTGCTGTCAAGGATCTGACCAAGGTCTACAAGATTCGCGGCGGTAAGGGCGCGGCCTCGACCCTGAAGGCCGTCGACGGTGTCAGCTTCGAGATCCAGCGCGGCACGACGATGGCGCTGGTGGGGGAGTCCGGTTCGGGCAAGTCAACCGTCGCCAAGCTACTTCTGCGTCTCGAGGACGCCACGAGCGGCGAGATCCGCATCGACGGAACCGACACGGCGCCCCTGAAGGGCAAGAGCCTGCTCGCTCTTCGCCGCAAGATGCAGCCGGTATTCCAGGACCCCTACGGTTCCCTCGATCCGCTGCGCAACATCGGCAACACGATCGCAGAGCCCCTCAGCGTGTTCAAGGTGGGCGACTCCAAGTCGCGACGCGCGAGGGTCAACGAGCTGCTCGACCAGGTCGCCCTTCCGAAGTCGCTCGTCACGCGGTACCCGAACGAGCTGTCGGGCGGACAGCGCCAGCGTGTCGCCATCGCGCGCGCCCTGGCTCTCAAGCCCGAGATCGTCGTGCTCGACGAGGCCGTCTCGGCTCTCGACGTGCTCGTGCAGGCGCAGATCTTGCAGCTGCTCACCGATCTCCAGTCGGAACTCGACCTCACCTACCTCTTCATCACCCACGACCTGGCCGTGGTGCGAGTCATCGCCGACAACGTCAGTGTGATGAAGTCGGGGCGCATCGTGGAGGCCGCTACAACGGACGAGGTGTTCGGAAACCCGCGCGAGGAATATACTAAAGAGTTGCTTGATGCCATTCCCGGGGCCAACATACCCCTGGGCGTCTAGCCGTTCAGGGCGTTGTCGCCCGATATCCCACGCTAATAAGAGCCCGTCGAGATTCGGGTTCATCCCGATCCTCAAGGACTTTTTTCATGGCTGAAGCCACCCGCGCCGACCTGCGCAACGTCGCAATCGTCGCTCACGTCGACCACGGCAAGACGACTCTCGTCGATGCCATGCTCAAGCAGACCAACTCGTTCGACGCCCACTTCGAGGGCGACGACCGCATGATGGACTCGAACGACCTCGAGCGCGAGAAGGGCATCACGATCCTCGCGAAGAACACCGCTGTCACGTACAACGGTATTCACGCGGCAGAGCACGGTGCGGGCGGTCCGATCGTCATCAACGTCATCGACACCCCGGGTCACGCCGACTTCGGTGGCGAGGTCGAGCGCGGCCTCTCCATGGTCGACGGCGTCGTCCTGCTCGTCGACGCCAGTGAGGGCCCGCTTCCGCAGACCCGCTTCGTGCTGCGCAAGGCTCTCGAGGCCAAGCTGCCGGTCATTCTGCTCGTGAACAAGACCGACCGCCCGGATGCGCGCATCGACGAGGTCGTCGCCGAGAGCCAGGACCTGCTCTTGGGCCTCGCCAGCGACATGGCCGACGATGTTCCCGACCTCGACCTCGACGCCATCCTCGACGTGCCGGTGGTCTACGCATCCGGCCGTAACGGAGCCGCATCGACGAACAAGCCCGCCAACGGCGAGCTGCCCGACAACGACGATCTCGAGCCGCTGTTCGAGGCGATCCTCACGCACGTCCCCGCGCCGAAGTACGACGACGAGCACCCGCTGCAGGCGCACGTCACCAACCTCGACGCCTCGCCGTTCCTCGGCCGCCTCGCTCTGCTGCGCATCTTCAACGGAAACATCAAGAAGGGCCAGCAGGTCGCGTGGGTGCGTCACGACGGCACCGTGCAGAACGTCAAGCTCACCGAGCTGCTGATGACGAAGGCACTGACGCGTTATCCCGTCGACAGCGCCGGCCCCGGTGACATCGTCGCCGTCGCCGGTATCGAGGAGATCACCATCGGTGAGACCCTCGCAGACCCCGAAGACGTTCGCCCGCTGCCGACCATCACGGTCGACGACCCCGCCATCTCGATGACCATCGGCACGAACACCTCGCCGCTCGTCGGCAAGGTGAAGGGCCACAAGCTCACCGCCCGCATGGTGAAGGACCGCCTCGACCGCGAGCTCGTCGGTAACGTCTCGCTGAAGGTCGTCGACATCGGACGCCCCGACTCGTGGGAGGTGCAGGGCCGTGGAGAACTCGCCCTCGCCATCCTCGTCGAGCAGATGCGACGCGAAGGCTACGAGCTCACCGTCGGCAAGCCCCAGGTCGTCACCAAGCAGGTCGACGGCAAGACGTGGGAGCCGATGGAGCACCTGACCATCGACGCTCCTGAGGAGTACCTCGGCGCCATCACGCAGCTTCTCGCCGCGCGCAAGGGTGTCATGGACGGCATGTCCAACCATGGAACCGGCTGGGTGCGCATGGAGTTCATCGTGCCGTCGCGTGGTCTCATCGGCTTCCGCACCGAGTTCCTCACCACCACCCGCGGCACGGGTATCGCCAACGCCATCTCGCACGGCTACGGTCCCTGGACCGGCCCGATCGTCACGCGCAACAACGGCTCCATCGTGGCCGACCGCGCCGGCGTCGTCACCCCGTTCTCTATCGTCAACCTGCAGGAGCGCATGAGCTTCTTCGTGGAGCCGACGCAGGAGGTCTACGAGGGCATGGTCATCGGTGAGAACTCGCGCGCCGACGACATGGACGTGAACATCACGAAAGAGAAGCAGCTCACCAACATGCGCCAGTCGACGTCTGACACGTTCGAGCGCATGACGCCGTCGCGCAAGCTGACGCTGGAAGAGAGCCTCGAATTCGCCCGTGAAGACGAGTGCGTCGAGGTCACCCCCGAGTTCGTGCGTATCCGCAAGGTCGAACTCGACTCGAACGCCCGCGCTCGTGCCACGGCGAACCTGAAGCGCGCCAACCAGGGCAAGAACTAGTCACACCCTCTCGAAGCAGGGCAGCGGAGTCGATCCGCTGCCCTGCTTTCGTCGTTGTGGCGGGCCACCACACACGCGCTCGCATCGCCTAGGGAATGGCGAGGGTGAAGCTGAGTAGTTGCCACCCACGACCGCCGTCGACGTCATCCGTAGTGTCGGAGATACCAGCAGAACTGCTGGAAAACCCCACATTTGGAGAAGACAATGACCATCTCACGCGCACGTATCGCCATCCCTTTTCTCGCTCTCGCACTCCTCGCCGGACCGGCCCTCACCGGATGTTCCTCTCAGGCTCTCGCCGAGGGCGTCGCCGAAGGCGTGGCGGCCGATAACGGCCAGGAGATCGATCTCAACACCGACGGCGGGATGCCCGACGGCTTTCCCGAGAACATTCCCGTCATCGAGGGTGACGTGATTTCGGGCGTCGCCGTCGGTGACGGCGAGACGCAGACCTGGACGGTGCAGATCGCGATCACCGATCCCGAAGCGGCCTACAACGAGATCAAGACCGGGCTCGAGAAGGCAGGATTCAGCTCGGACTTCACGGGCATGAACGAGGGCCAGGGTTACGGCACCTTCGACGATGGCGCGCACTCGGTGGTCATCTCCACCGGTGACAACGGCACCAACGTGGTCGCCGCGACGTACATCGTCTCGAACACGATGCGCTGACGACAGGCTCCGTCTTAGTCGAACAGGCCGGCGCCGACGTAGGAGCCCTGTCGGGCTCCGGCCGGAACAGCGAACAGGCCCGAGCCCACGTGCCTGATGTACTCGTTCATGAGGTCGTTCTTCGCCAGGTTCATCTGAATGTCGATGAACTGGGCGGGGGAGCGCTGGTAGCTGATGAAGAAGAGACCGGCCTCGAGACGGCCGAGGCTGTCGTTGCCGTCGACGAAGTTGTAGCCGCGTCGCAGAATCTCGGTACCCGCGTTCGATTCCGGATGCGCGAGACGCACGTGCGAATCCTTGTCGATGAGCGGCTTGTCGGCTCGGCCGAGCACGGCGAAGTCGGGCGCCGTGAACTCCGTGCCGCCCGACAGGGGCGATCCTTCGCCCTTCGTGCGCCCGATGATGCGTTCTTGCTCGCTGAGTGCGGTTCTGTCCCAGGTCTCGATGGTCATGCGGATGCGCCGGGCGACCAGGTAGGAGCCGCCCGCGAGCCAGGAGGGGGTGGCAGAGGCGGGAACCCACACGGAGTCCATGACTTTGCCGAGTTGCTCGGCCTTGATGTTCGCCGTGCCGTCTTTGAATCCGAACAGGTTGCGTGGTGTGACCTGCGAGGTGCTCGTCGACGACGTTCTCCCGAACCCGAGCTGCGACCAGCGCAGGCTGGCCCTGCCGAAGGCGATGCGCGACAGGTTGCGGATCGCGTGCACGGCGATCTGAGGGTCGTCGGAGCAGGCCTGGATGCAGAGGTCTCCGCCCGATCTCTGGGGGTCGAGATCGTCGGCGGGAAAATGCGGGAGCTCGCGCAGTTCGGAGGGCTGCTGGGCGGCGATGCCGAAGCGGTCGGCTCCCGTCCCGTCGACGAACAGCGTCGGGCCGAAGCCGAACGTGATGGTGAGTCCGCCGGTGGGCAGATCGAGCGCCTCGCCCGTGTCCTCTGGCGGAGCGTCGTACGGGCCGTCGACCGCGCCGAACTCGCCCACGGGCTTGCCCTGGCTCATTAGTGCGGCCGCCGCGCTCCAGTCTCGCAGGAGCTCGATGAGATCCGCCCTCGAGGCTGTCGACGACATGTCGAAGGCTGCAAAGTGGAGGCGGTCTTGTGCGGGCGTGACAATGCCGGACTGATGCGTGCCATGAAACGGATAGCTGGTGTTGCTCGTCGTGGATCCGGTGGCCGTCATGGAGGCCGATGCGGCGAGCGCACCACGGTCGCCCGCGACGCCAACGCCGAGACCGACGACGCCGGCACCGGCCAGCCCGAGAAGCCCTCGTCGAGAGAGCTTCTGTGGGCTGACCGTCGTCTCCTTCTCCGTAGAGCGCTCGTCTGTCATCGTCGGTTAGCCGACGAGGGTGGCGGTGAGCTTGCTGAGCGGCTCACTCAGGGCGTTGACCCCGTCGGCGAGTTCTTTGACCTGAGTCGGCGTGAGCTCGTTGTAGTAGACGAAGCCTTTGTCGAGGCTGCCATACGATGCGAGCTGCTTCTCGAGATCACCGAAGCGCGTGTCGAGCGTCTTGACGAGCTCGGGGTCTTTGGCCTCGACGATGTCGCGAACGCCCTCATAGGCGACCCGGGCTCCTTCGAGGTTGGCCTGGAAGTCCCACAGGTCGGTGTGAGACCAGATCTCCTCTTCGCCGGTGATCTTGCCGCTGGCAACCTCCTCGAGAAGGCCGATCGCTCCGTTCGAGATGGCATCGATCGACACGGTGTAGTCGCTCGCGTGGACGGCGTCGTAGAGCTGCTGGGTGTTCTCGGCGAGCTTGTCAGCGTAGTACGTGCGCTGGTCGGGGGTGAGAGCCACGTAGTCGACGCCCGCGTTCTCTGCGGCCGCCGGCGGGAAGAGATCCTTCTCGATGCGGTGCCAGCCGGTCCATTCCTTGTCGGGTGCCACGTCGGCCTCGCGGAAGTCGATCTCGGGGTCGAGGTCTCCGAACGACTCGGCGACCGGCTCGATCCGCTCGTAATTGGCGCGAGCGGTCGCGTAGGTGGAGCGGGCGGTGTCGTCGTCGCCCGCCTTGTAGGCGGCGAGGAACGCGTCTGTTCCCGTGACCAGCTGAGCGACCTGATCCTTGATGTAGGCCACGTAGTTGGTGGCTGCAGCGTCGACCTGCTCTTGCTCATCGCCCGCGAGCTTCACCTTGTCGCCATTCACGGAGAAGGCTGCGTTGCCGACGCCGTCTCCGACCATTCCCGGCTTGCAGACGGTGAAGTAGTCGCCCGGCTGAGCTTGCACGACGAGGTCACGTGAGATGCCGGGCCCGACATTCTCGACCTCGCCGATGATGCGGAGTCCGTCGTCGGCGAGTAGATAGAACTCGGTGACCTTGTCGCCGGAGTTGGTGACCTTGAAGCGGAGCGTTCCGCTCGATGCGCTGTTCTTGCTGACCGAGCATGCATCGGCGCTGGAGTCGACCGTGATGGCCGACGCATCCGACGCCGTGGCATTGGGAACGCATCCGGTGAGTGCCAGCAGGGTCGCTGCGGCGCCGATCGTCGTGATTACTGCTCTGGCTTTCACCGGGCTCCTTGGGGGGTTGAACGTGCTGTGTTGCTGTCGGAGGTGCGTGTCTGGGGGGACGGCGCCTTGCGGGCTACCGCGCGGAGGAAGACGACCATCGTCGGAACGACGTAGAGGGTCCACGCAGCCGCCTCGAGCCAGGTCGTGGCCGGCGAGAAGTTGACGGTGCCCTTCAGCAGAGTTCCGTACCAGCTGTCGGGCGGAATGGCGCCGGATACGTCGAATGCGAGGTTGTTCAGTCCGGGCAGGATTCCGGCCTCCTGCAGATCGTGCACCCCGTACGACAGGACCCCGGCTGCGACGACGATGAGGAACGCGCCCGACCAGGCGAAGAACTTCGCCAGGTTGATGCGCACCAGGCCGCGGTTGATGAGCCAGCCGAGGGCGACGGCGACCACGATTCCGAGAGCGGCGCCGACAAGGGGCAGAGTGGTCTCTCCGGTGGCCTGCACGGCCGCCCAGATGAACAGCGCCGTCTCGATTCCCTCGCGGCCGACGGCGAGGAACGCGACGAGGACGAGTCCCCAGCCAGCGCCCGCGAGGTGCTGGTCGACATCGTGCTGCAGGTGACCCTTGAGGTTCTTCGACGTGCGCAGCATCCAGAAGACCATCCACGTGACGAAGATCGTGGCCACGATCGAGAGCGATCCGCCGATCGCCTCCTGAGCCTCGAACGAGAGGCCGTACGTGCCGAAGGTCAAGATCGCGCCGAGTGACAGCGAGACCAGAATTGCGAGGCCCACGCCGAGCCAGATGCGCTTCAGAACGTCAGGGCGTTTGATCTTGACGACGTAGGCGATGAGGATTCCGACGACGAGAGCCGCTTCGAGTCCTTCGCGCAGGCCGATGAGAAAGTTCGCGAGCACGGGTGGGGGCCTTCGGGTGAGGCGGCGCACGGTGGCGCCGGGGCAAAGAGGCGGCCCACGCTGGTCGTCTCGTATGTTCGGTAAGGCTTGCCTTACCGAATCTGACTGTAACCCAGCGGTGTCGTCGTGTCCAGTTAGCTCGGCTGAGCGTTCACAGTGATTTCACGACCCGGCGTCACAAGTCGAAGAGCCACGGCGATCACCGCCGCGGTCAGCGTCAGAAGCAGCAGACTCCACCCCCACTGAATCTCCGCCACGAACACGGCGAACGCGAGAAGAGCGGCCACCCGGATGCGCACGGTCCCGGGCTCGCGCAGCCTTTGGAGCGCGGCTTTCGCCGGGCGCTCCCAGCGCACGACGGCCAGGCTCAGCGCTCCGAGAATCAGCCAGACGGCAACGACGAAGAGTGGACGGGTCGCCCACCATGCGCCGCTTCCGGGCACGCTGTCGACCCAGCCGCTGAGGAACAGTCCACCGCTCAGCGCCACGATGATGGGCAGGTGCCAGAGGTAGATCGTCATCGCTCTGCTGCCGACGAAGAACGTCGCGATCAGAACGGGCTTGAGCGTCATGGCGATCCGCAGCAGCGGATAGAGGAGGTGCAGGATGCACACCTGTGCAACGCCCAGCAGAATCAGGGGCACGGTCGCCGGGTTGAGGTTGGTCAACATGTCGACGGGGTAGATGTGCAGCGTGTACGTGAGAAGGGCGAGCAGCGCGTAGCTCGCCACGGCTCCCGCGGCCAGCTGCCAGCGAGCGCGGCGGGCGAACCACCCGTCCGCGTAGAGGAATCCGAGCTGCTGTACCGCGAGCCAGACGAAGACGAGGTTGAAGAGACCGATCTCCTGAATGCCGCTGAGGATGCGAGCGGCGTCCACGATGACGGACAGTGCGACGAGTGTGGCGATCGTCGAGGCTGGGCGCGAGACATGCCAGCGATGCACGATCGGAAGAAAGGCCTGACAGGAGATGAACGCCGCAAGGAACCAGAGCGGCATGCCGACGCCGGCCGCGACGATGTCGACGACTCCTCGGTCGACGCCGCAGAGCACGAGAATCCAGAGGACGACCGTCAGGAATACGAGGAGCGGTAGCGCGGGCCTGAGCAGGCGAACGAGGCGTGTTCGGAGGAACTCACCGGGCGTCGTGCCGCGCCGCATGGCGCTCCTCCAGGAGACGGCGCCCGCAAAGCCCCCGACGACGAAGAAGAGAGGCATGATCTGGCCGACCCATGTGGCGAGCGCGAACCAGCTCTGGGTCTGCAGCGGATTGATCTGACCGATCGCGTCGCCATCGCGGTAGAGGCCCACCATCAGCGAGTGCATCATGACGACGGCGAAGACGCAGAACACCCGCGCCAGGTCGACGACGAGGTCGCGCTTGCTCTTCGCCGCGAGACCGACGACGTCGACCGATTCTCTGCCGCTGGTCGCAGCCGTTCGGGTGGATCGGTTGGGCACGGGATCATTCCCTCCGGGTGGGTATCGAACATGATAGCGACGAGTGGTGGGGGGTCGGCGCAGCTCCGCTGCCAGATAGTCTGGGGTGGTGATCGACGAGACGAGAGAGCCGCTCCGGGCGGCATCCCCTGAGACGCTGTCGTCACGCGTCGTATCGTGGGTCGTCGGCCTGGGCCTGGGCGTGCTGTTCGGCGTCATGGGCACGGCCGTCAGTCAATCGACGTGGACGATCTTCGCGGGGTTCGCTCTGCCGATCGGCGTCATCATCGCACTTCTCGCAGTCACGCTCCTCCTCGTCGGGCTGCGCCTGGTTCTGCGCACGCGTACCACCGCGATCCTCGCCGCATTCGGCATCGTCGTGACCATCTTCCTGCTCTCCCAGCCCAGCGCGGGAGGCTCGATTCTCGTGCCCGGAAACGTGCTCGGGGTCATCTGGACTTTCGCACCAACCGTCATCGCGCTGCTGGTGCTCGCATGGCCACGCTTCTCGAAGAATTAGACTTGTCCAGTCGCACCATCTCCTGTGCGGCATGAAGGGAACGAACGCACTGTGACCTACGTCATCGCCCTGCCCTGTGTCGACGTCAAAGACCGGGCCTGTATCGACGAATGTCCGGTCGACTGCATCTACGAGGGCGAACGCTCGCTGTACATCCACCCCGACGAATGCGTCGACTGTGGAGCGTGCGAGCCCGTCTGCCCCGTCGAGGCCATCTACTACGAAGACGATCTGCCTGAAGAGTGGGCCGACTACTACAAGGCCAACGTCGAGTTCTTCGACGACATCGGGTCTCCCGGTGGTGCCGCCAAGATCGGTGTCATCGCCAAAGACCACCCCGTCATCTCTGCTCTGCCTCCGCAGTCGCACGGCGAGAAGTAAGTGGCCCTCGCGCCTCTTCCCGACTATCCGTGGGACGCGATGAGGCCCTACGCGGAGATCGCGCGTCGGCACGCCGACGGCATCGTCGACCTCTCTATCGGTTCGCCGGTGGATGCGACGCCGCACCTGGTGCGTGAAGCGCTCGCGTCGGCGACGGATGCGCATTCCTACCCGCAGACCGCCGGAACGCCCGCTCTCAGGGCGGCAGTCGCCGACTGGTTCGCGCGGCGCCGCAACGTGCCGGACGTGCGCGACGACCAGGTGCTGCCGACTATCGGATCCAAAGAACTCGTGGCGTGGCTGCCGCTCATGCTCGGGCTCGGCGACGGCGATGTCATCGTGCATCCCCGCGCCGCGTACCCGACCTACGCGGTCGGCGCGACGATCGCGGGTGCCCGGCCCGTCGCATCCGACGACCCGGCTGACTGGCCGGAGAACACGCGTCTCGTGTGGCTGAATTCGCCCGGCAACCCCGACGGCTCGGTTCTGGATGTCGCGGACCTCGCGCGCGCGGTAGCCCGTGCGCGCGAGCTCGGTGCGATCGTCGCGAGCGACGAGTGCTACGCCGAGCTCGGATGGGACGGGCGCTGGCGCGACGAGCCCGTGCCCAGCGTGCTCGATCCTCGAGTCACCGGCGGAGACCACACCGGCTTGCTCGCGGTGTACTCGCTCAGCAAGCAGTCCAATCTGGCCGGTTACCGCGCGGCCTTCGTCGCGGGTGACAGCGTTCTCATCGATCGCCTTCTGACGGTGCGCAAGCATGCGGGAATGATGCCGCCCGCGCCCGTGCAGGCCGCGATGGCGGCCGCTCTCGCCGACGATGAACACGTCGCCGCGCAGAAGAGCCTCTACCGTGTCCGTCGCGACGCGCTACGCCCAGCTTTGGAGAATTTCGGACTGCGGATTGACCGGAGCGAGGCTGGTCTCTACCTGTGGGGCACCAAGGGTGTCGACGCTTGGGAGACCATCGCCGAGCTGGCCGAACGGGGCATTCTCGCGGGGCCTGGTCCGTTCTACGGCGACCATTTTCCCCAGCACATCAGGGTGTCGCTCACCGCGACAGACGAGAGAATCGCGGCCGCCGTCTCGCGTCTTTCCTGAGTTCGGGCGTTGTCGGCAACCTCCAATGAGACTGGTCGGTTGCGGGCGGATGTCATGGTTGCCACCATTTCGCCCTAGGCTGTAGGAGGGTCAACGCGGTCCGGGGTCACACATCCTGCGTCTAGCGTCCCGCCACTTACCATCAGGCAGGAACACTCGTCAGGAGGCGCCGTGACCGACGTCGGGCAGCAGAATTCAGTACCAGAATCCGAAGCATCGGAACCGGGGAAGGCGACTCTCTCGTATCCCGGCGGAACAGCCGAGTTCCCGATCCTCGAGAGCGTCGATGGGGCATCGTCTATCGATCTCTCGACGTTCACGAAGCAGACCGGCATGACGACCCTCGACTACGGCTTCGTCAACACTGCGGCTACCAAGTCGAACATCACCTACATCGACGGAGACCAGGGAATTCTGCGCTACCGCGGATACCCGATCGAGCAGGTGGCGAAGGGGCTCAGCTTCCTCGAGGTCGCCTGGCTGCTGATCTACGGCGATATTCCCACCGAGAGCGAACTCGAAGACTTCGACCGACGAATTCGCCGTCACACGCTGCTGCACGAAGACCTCAAGCGTTTCTTCGACGGGCTGCCGCACCAGGCGCATCCCATGTCTGTGCTGTCGAGCGGCGTCTCCGCCCTCTCGACGTACTACCAGGACTCGCTCGATCCCACGAACCCCGAGCACGTGGAGATCTCGACCCTTCGTCTTCTCGCGAAGATGCCGGTCATGGCTGCGTATGCGCACAAGAAGAGTGTGGGGCAGGCGTTCCTGTATCCCGACAACACCCTGAGCTTCGTCGACAACTTCCTGCGGCTCAACTTCGGCACGATGGCCGAGCCCTACGAGGTCAACCCCGTCGTGTCGAGTGCCCTCGAGCGGCTGCTCATCCTCCACGCCGACCACGAGCAGAACGCGTCGACGTCGACCGTTCGCCTCGTCGGTTCCACCCAGGCCAACATGTTCGCCTCCATCTCGGCCGGCATCAACGCTCTCTTCGGGCCCCTGCACGGTGGTGCCAACGAGGCCGTGCTGAGCATGCTCGGCGACATCCAGGCATCCGGTGAGGGCGTCGCCAAATACGTGGAGCGCGTCAAGAATAAAGAGGCGGGCGTCAAGCTCATGGGCTTCGGGCACCGCGTCTACAAGAACTACGACCCGCGCGCCAAACTCGTCAAAGAGAGCGCCGACGAGGTGCTCGAGGCGCTCGGCGTTCACGACGACCTGCTCGAGATCGCGAAGGAACTCGAGCAGATCGCCCTGGCCGACGACTACTTCAAAGAGCGTCGCCTGTATCCGAACGTCGACTTCTACACGGGCGTCATTTACAAGGCCATGGGGTTCCCCACGCGCATGTTCACGGTGCTCTTCGCCATCGGCCGCCTGCCGGGGTGGATCGCGCACTGGCGCGAGATGACGAGTGACCCGCAGACCAAGATCGGTCGCCCCCAGCAGCTGTACTTAGGCCACGCGGCTCGCGACCTGCCGGCCGGCCGCTAGGACCGACCGACTGGGTCGGCGGCGGCTCAGTAGCCGCCGTCGCCCGTTGCCGGAGCTCCGGACAACACCTGACGCGAGCTCGACACACCCAGACGCGTCGCGCCGGCCTCGATCATGGCCACGGCATCGTCGTAGCTGCGGATGCCGCCGGATGCCTTGACCCCCAGACGTGCGCCGACGGTCTCGGCCATGAGCCGCACGGCGTGCACGGTCGCGCCGCCGCTCGGGTGGAAGCCCGTGGAGGTCTTCACGAAGTCTGCGCCCGCGTTCTCTGCTGCGCGGCAGACGGACACGATCTCGTCGTCGGTCAACGCTGCTGACTCGATGATGACCTTCAGGATGCGGGGAGCCGGGATCACAGCGCGGACGGCAGCGATGTCGGCCTCGACGCGGTCGAACGCCCCGGCCTTGGCCGCACCGATGTCGATGACCATGTCGACCTCGTCGGCGCCCTGCTCTACCGACAGAGCGGCCTCAGCAGCCTTGATCGACGAGTGGTGCTTACCGGAGGGGAAGCCGCAGACGACGGCGATCTTGAGAGACGAACCCTGCGGTAGTTGCAGGGGGAGCATCGACGGAGAGACGCAGACGGAGTACGCCCACAGGTCGTCGGCCTCCGTGATGAGCGTCGCAACGTCAGCTGCCGTGGCCTCCGGCTTCAGCAGCGTGTGATCGAAGTAGCGAGCGAGCTGTTCGGTGGTGATGGGCGTGCTGTCGGAGGGGGTCATGAGCGGGTCCTTTTGTCGGGAATGGAAGGGGAGGGCGAGTCGGCTCAGGCGTGCAGCATGGCGTTGAGTTCGATGCCGGTGCCCGTACGGGGCAGCACTTCGACCGTGCCGGTGAGCGAGTTGCGACGGAACAGCAGGTTCGGAACACCGGAGAGTTCGACGGCCTTCGCGGTGCGTCGCACGCCATCGGCGGTGGGAGCCGAATCGAGGATGACCACTTTCGTGCCGGCGGTGACGTAGAGACCCGCTTCGACGACAGAGTCATCGCCGATGGAGATACCGATTCCGGAGTTGGCGCCGAGGAGCGCGCGAGCGCCGATGGAGACCCGCTGGGTTCCTCCACCGGACAGGGTGCCCATGATCGACGCGCCGCCGCCGATGTCGGAGCCGTCGCCGACCACGACACCCTGCGAGATTCGCCCCTCGACCATGGAGGTGCCGATCGTGCCCGCGTTGAAGTTCACGAAGCCCTCGTGCATGACGGTGGTCCCCGGGGCGAGGTGGGCGCCGAGTCGAACGCGCGACGCATCGGCGATACGAACGCCGACGGGGCTGACGTAGTCGAGCAGGCGGGGGAACTTGTCGATGCCGGTGCTCGCGATGCCGTGCCGCTGAAGTGACGGGCGGAGGCGGGAGAAGTCGTCGGGGTGCACGGGGCCTGCATTGGTCCACACCACGATCGGCAGATGTCCGAAGATACCGTCGAGGTTGATGGTGTTGGGGCACACGAGAAGGTGAGACAAGAGGTGGAGCCGCAGGTAGGCATCCGGGGTCGAGGCCGGGGGCTCGCGCAGATCGATCTCGGTGGTCACGATCTCGACCGTGACGTTGCGCCGGGAATCCGGCTGGGCGTGGGCGTCGAGCGACGCGTCTGCGAGGTGCGGGTCTCTGCCTTCGGGTACTCGTCCCAGCGCGGGGTTCGGGTACCAGGTGTCGAGAACGACTCCACCGCCGGACACGGTGGCAAGACCGGTCGCCCAGGCGAATTCGGGCGTCGCGTGGCTGGCAAATGTCTCAGAACTCATGCACTGAGCCTACCGAGTCCGTCGCTGCCGCCAGCTGTGTGCGACGTCGGCATCTAGGCTTGGCGGCATGACGGATTCTGCCCCCGCCCTGCTCTCGCCCCTCGATCTCGGTGCCACGTCGGTCGCGTTGACGAAGCAGCTGTGCGACATGCCGTCGGTCTCCGGAGACGAGGCGTCGATCGCCGATGCGATCGTCGACAGCCTCAGGGGATTCGGCCACCTCGAGCTGCATCGAGACGGCGACACGGTCGTTGCGAGAACCAACCTCGGTCGGCCCTCACGGGTGGTGATAGCGGGCCACATCGACACCGTGCCGATCAACGACAACGTGCCGACGCGCTACGAGACCCTCGACGAGGGATCGACAGCGGGCGCGCCCGGCGATTACCTCTGGGGGCGTGGGACAGTCGACATGAAGGGCGGCGTGGCGGTGCAGTTGAAGTTGGCAGCGGAGTTGACCGCCCCCGCGGTCGATATCACATGGATGTGGTACGACAACGAGGAAGTGTCGAGCGACCTGAACGGCCTCGGACGACTCGCGAGAAACTCTCCGGAGATGTTCGCCGGGGATTTCGCCATTCTCGGAGAGCCGACCAATTCCCTCATCGAGGGCGGATGCAACGGAACCCTCCGCGCGCAGATCCGAACGCACGGTCTGCGCGCTCACTCAGCGCGGAGCTGGGTGGGAGACAACGCGATCCACTCTCTCTCGCCGGTGCTCGCCACCCTGGCGACCTATGAGCCCCGGCAGGTCGAAGTGGAGGGGCTCGTCTTCCGCGAGGGTCTGAACGCCGTCGGTATCAGCGGCGGGGTGGCCGGCAACGTGATTCCGGATGCGGCCGCGGTCGAGGTCAACTACAGATTCGCGCCGTCCCGCTCGGGCTCGGAGGCCGAGGCCCACATTCGCGAGCTGTTCGACGGCTTCGACGTGACGATCGTCGATGTGGCAGAGGGAGCTCGACCCGGGCTCGACGCTCCGGTGGCACGACAGTTCATCGACGCCGTGGGCGGAGTTCCGCTGCCCAAGTACGGATGGACCGACGTCGCCCGCTTCTCGGCACTCGGCGTGCCGGCCGTCAACTACGGCCCGGGCGATCCCTTGAAAGCGCACGCCGACGACGAGCGGGTGCTCCTCAGCCAGATCACGGCCTGCGAAGACGGCCTGCGACGGTGGCTGAACGGAACAGCCGCGTCGGCCGAATGATCACGCGCAGGCGCGCCGCGCTCGTGCGCTATCGGGTGCTTCCATGGTGGGCGCGTGTTGCTCTCATCTATCTGGCAGCGCGCGTGGTCAGCACCGTCATCATCCTGGCCATAGCCGCCGGGCAGGGGGCCAATCCGTGGACGGGCGCGCATCCGTCGTACGTCGATTTCGCCACCATCTGGGACGGCCACTGGTATTTCATCGTGGCGATGACGGGGTACCCGGAACAGCTGCCTCTGACCGTCGACGGCCACGTCGGGGAGAACGCGTGGGCGTTCATGCCGGTGTACCCGTTTCTGGTCAGAGGACTGATGGTCGTCACCACACTCTCGTGGCCTGTCGTGTCGGTGGCCGTCTCGGTTGTCGCCGGGCTCGGGGCGGCACTCGTCTTCTTCAAATTGATGCTGCGCGTGGTCTCAGACTCGCAGACCGCGATGTTCTCGGTGGTGCTGTTCTGTGTAGCGCCGGTCTCCGCGCTCTTCCAGTTGTCGTACGCGGAGTCGCTCTACACCTTCCTGCTCGTCATCGGCCTCTATCTCGTCGTGCAGCGGCGCTACGGATGGCTGATACCCCTCATCGCGGTCATGGCGCTCACAAGGCCCTCAGGGCTCGCCTTCGCGCTCTTCCTCGGGCTCCATGTCATCGTGCGCTTCGTCACGCGGCGCAGCGACCCGTTCCCATGGTCCGAACGGGTCAGCGTGAGTCTGATCGCCGTCTTCAGCGCACTCATGGGCCTCCTCTGGCCGGCGATCGCGGGGGTGGTTACCGGAGACCTCACTGCGTATACCGACACCGAGTTGGCGTGGCGGTCGGTCTACATCGGCTATCAGCACCTCGTTCCCTTCGCGCCGTGGTTCCAGGGGGCCAACTGGTGGCTCAATTCGCAGTCCGGGTTCCCGACGGGGGGAGTGGTGGTGCTGCTGCTGGTCGCCGCGTTCGGCCTGAGTCTGTTCCTCCGACCGGTGCGGCGACTGGGATCGGAACTGAGGCTCTGGGTGCTGAGCTACGGGCTGTACCTGCTGGCTGTCTTCTTTCCGCAGTCGAGCACGTTCCGGCTCCTGATGCCGATGTTCCCTCTGCTCGGCGCGGTCGCGCAGCCCAAATCGGTGGCGTATCGGGTGTCGATCGTGCTCGTCTTCATCGCGGCGCAGACGGGCTGGCTGCTGCTCTGCTGGGGCGTCGATGGAGCCGACTGGACTCCGCCGTAGACGTAGCGTCCCGAGAGGCGGCGGCGGAACGGCCGCGAAATAGCGGATAATAGAAGTTCACGACGAAAGGGAGCCGCATGGCCGCCATGAAGCCCAGGACCGGAGACGGACCAATGGAGGCTGTCAAAGAAGGACGCCTCATTATCGTGCGAGTGCCACTCGAAGGAGGCGGTCGCCTCGTGGTTTCGGTGAACGATGCCGAGGCGAAAGAGTTGCACGATGCTCTCGCGGGGGTTGTGACCCCCGCCTGATCTGGCTGCGCGCAACACGAGGCGCACCACACAGCGAAGCTCGGCGGCTGATCCGACGGGAGAACGGGTATCTCACCCATTCTCCCCGACGATCAGTCGCCGACTTTTGTTATCTGGAGTAGTCCGTCGCCGGCAGGGGAGAGGGCGACCAGCACAGCGCTCGACTTCGAGAGCTCGGTGATGAGGGTTCTGAAATCGGTGGCCGTGTCGTCGCGCTGCGCCGGATCGGCCACGCGGTCGCGCCACAGCGCGTGAGGAACCGCGACCGTTCCGCCCTTGCGCACGAGCCGAAGGCCGTGCTCGACGTATTCGATGACGTTCTCGGCGTCGGCATCGATCAGCACGAGGTCATAGGAGTTCTCGTTCATGCGGGGCAAGACGTCGACCGCGCGCCCGGCGATGAGTCGGAAACGATTTGCCGGGATGCCTTCGGCGAGGAATGCGGCGCGTGCCGCCTGCTGGTACTCGACCTCGGTGTCGATCGACGTGATGGACGCGTGCGGCGCACCCCGGAGCATCCACAGACCTGAGACGCCGGCGCCGGTGCCGACCTCGATGATCGCCTGGGCGCCGGATGCCGCGGCGAGAACGCCGAGTTGCGCTCCGACCGCGGGCGACACGGGATCGATACCGAGTTCGAGCGAGTGGGCGCGAGCCTGCGCTAGCCCGGCCGGCTCCAGGACGACGTCCTCGGAGTACTTCCAGTTCATTTCTTTACCTGACACGTCACTCTCCCGAACGCAAGCATAGGTACTCGGTGCCCTGTCAGACGTGAGCCACGCGGCGGAGGTAGTCTGTGAGGGTGTTCAACGGGTTGTCGTTCGAGAAGCTGCTGCTCGTAGGAGTCATAGCGGTCTTCCTGCTCGGCCCCGACAAGCTCCCGAGCTACGCGGCCAAGCTGGGGCGGCTCGTGAGAACTCTGCGCGACTACGCCGACGGCGCCAAGGTGCGCATGAAAGAGGAGATGGGCCCAGAGTTCGACGAGGTCGACTGGAAAAAGCTGGATCCCCGCCAGTACGACCCCCGGCGCATCATCCGCGAGGCCCTGCTCGACGACAGTCCGGCAGTCGTAGCACCCGTGATCAAGCCCGTCTCGCGGCCGGAACCCGCGTACCTCTCTCGCCAGAAAGACGCCGTGCCCTTGCAACCGATCGACGCGACGGCCACGCCGTACGACTCGGAGTCGACGTGAGATGCCGCTCATGAGGGCTAGATTGGCATCATGACAAGCGACGTCGACGGCACTGACTCTGTCACTTCTCTGTTCGAGGGTCAGGACGACCTCGTCGTCACGAACGACACGGTGCGCGCCGATTGGACCTCGTCACCGTGGACGTTGGTTGGTCTCGTGCTCGTCGGGTGTGTCGCCGTGACCGCGTTGCTGGCCTTCGTCATCCCTGTTCTCGCGGACCTCGTCTTCGGCTGGATTCCCGCGATCTTCCTCTTCTGATAACGCATCCGCGCAGAGACATCAGAACGTGATTCGCCAGAGATACTCCGAGCCGTCGGGGCGGAACCAGCGCACGACGACGATGCCCCGACGTGGAAGCTCCTGACCGGAGACCAGAAGTCGCACCTGTCGACCGGGGTCGAGGATCAGAGGCGCGCTCGTGCGCAGCGCGCCGCCGCCGAGCAGGCTGAACGACAGGGCCGTGAGGCGCTCGGGGCTGCGGTTGGTGAGCACCAGAGCGTGGGGAGTGCGGTGCCTGTCGATGGTGAAGGGAACGGGATACGCGTCGTCGATCATGCGGGCAGGCTAGGGGCAGCGACCGACTCCGGAGGAGCTTTCGCGGCCCGGACGCAGCCGACCTGTGGAGAGCGTGCGGGCGCAGCTCCTCGGGGAGGACAGGCGGGTATCGTGTGCTCCAGTCGGAATCCGAGACGAAGGGAACGCCATGCGCACGCGCGAGACGACGATCGAGGAGGTCGGGTCGGGAATCTACTTCGTGACGGGCCCGGCGTCGAACTGGACGATTCTCGCGGGCGGAGACGACGTGACTCTGATCGATGCCGGCTATCCCGCCGACCTCGACGGAGTGCTCGGATCCATCGCATCGGTTGCTCCGCGCCAGCCACTTCGCAACGTGCTGGTCACGCACGGACACTCGGATCACATCGGGACGATTCCGGCCCTCGTCGAGCGTCATCACGTCACGGTGTGGGCCGCAGCGGAGGAGATTCCCAATGTGACCCGGGAGGAATTGCATCAGATCGGAGTGAAGGATCTGTTGCCCAAACTGATCCTTCCGCGATATCTCGTGTGGATGGTGCACGCGGTCCGCTCCGGTGGACTCGCTCCGATCGAGATCCGCTCGGTATCGCCGCTCGTGCCGGATGCCGAGGTCACGTTCTCGGGCATACCGCTCGTACCGAGACTGACCGCGGGCCACACGCCGGGCCATCTCGTGTTCGAGATGCCTGAGCACGGTGTGATGGTCACGGGCGATGCCCTCATCTCCGGGCATGCGACGAGCCTGGTCTCGGGCCCGCAGGAACTGCCTGCGATGTGGCACTGGGACGCGGAGGCCGCGCACGCGAGGGCGCAGACGTTCCGAGCGACCACGAACATCCTGCTGCCCGGTCATGGACCGGCCGTGTACCCGCGCGATTCAGCGGGGCGACACGCCTAACGGTCGACCGGCGAGATCTCTGCCGCGGGTCGCGATGCGGTCGGCCACGGATTGGATCGCGACGCTCGCCGCATCCGCCGGGTCTGCGATCACCAGCGGTTCGCCCGTGTCGCCGCCGCGTCGAAGGTTGAGGCTCAGGGGCACGGAGGCGAGCAGAGGAACCGGGGAGGTCTGGCCCGCCGACAGCCGACGCGCCACTTCGGCCCCACCGCCAGAGCCGAACAGATCGAGCACCGAGCCGTCGGCCTGCACGAGGGGGGCCATGTTCTCGATGACCCCGAAGATGCGTTGGCCCGTCTGCCTGGCCACGATCCCCGATCGCTCGGCGACATCCGCCGCAGCCGGCTGGGGGGTCGTGACGACGATCACCTCTGCATTCGGCAGCAGCTGGCCGATGGAGATGGCGATATCGCCGGTACCGGGCGGGAGATCGAGCAGCAGCACATCGAGATCGCCGAAGAACACGTCGGTGAGGAACTGCTGGATGGTTCGGTGCAGCATCGGGCCCCGCCATGCCACCGCTCCGCCCGACGAGCCCGATCCCGGGGCGGAGTCGATGAACATGCCGATCGAGATGACCTTCACGTCGCGCCCCACGGGAGGCAGAATCATGTCTCCCACTCGTGTCGGCTTCACGGCCAGGCCGTCGTCATCGACCAGACCGAGAATCGCCGGTATGGAGAAGCCGTAGACATCGGCGTCGACGATGCCGACTCGCAGCCCCCGAGCGGCGAGGGCCACCGCGAGATTCGCTGTCAGGGTCGACTTGCCCACGCCGCCCTTGCCGCTGGTGACCGCGTACACGCGGGTCAACGAGTCGGGCCCGAACTGAACAGACCGGTGCGCCGCCGACCCCCGGAGCTTGTCGACGAGGGCTCGACGCTCGTCGGAACTCATGATCGAGACGTCGACCTCGACCGTCTTCACACCCGGTACACCGGATGCCGCGGCGCGCACGTCGCGCTCGATCGTGTCGGCGGCCGGGCACCCGACGATGGTGAGCTTGAGATCGACCGATGCTCGACCGGCGTCGTCGACCGCCACGCCACCGACCATGTCGAGGTCGGTGATCGGCTTGCGGATCTCCGGGTCGATCACGCGCGACAGGGCCAGTCGCACGGCCTGGCCGAGTTCGATGTCGGGTGCCTCAGGCACCGGATGTTCCGGCTGCACGGCGACCCTCGGCATCCGGTTCGGCATCGCGGTCGAGTTCGTCGAGGAACGCGCGCAGCTCCGTTCGGATGAAGTCCTTGCTGGCGAGGTCTTTCATGGCGAGTCGCAGCGCGACGACCTCGCGAGCCAGATATTCGGTGTCGGCCAGGTTGCGCTCGGCGCGCTGCCTGTCCTGCTCGATCTGCACCCGGTCGCGGTCATCCTGTCGGTTCTGCGCCAAGAGGATCAGCGGCGCGGCGTAAGAGGCCTGCAGCGACAGGATGAGCGTGAGCGCCGTGAATCCGATCGCCGCGTCGTCGAACCGCAGGCCCTCTGGAGCGGTGGTGTTGTAGAACATCCAGGCGACGACGAAGACGGTGAGGATGACGAGGAACCAGGGCGTTCCCATGCCTCGCGCGATGGCCTCGGTTCCGCGGCCGAATCGGTCGCGGCTCTGGCGGTTGCGTCGGGGAATGACGTTGCTGCGCAGGCCCTTGGGGGCGTCGAGGCGAACGTCTGAGCGGTTATTGCGTGCCATTGCCGGCCCTCCTTCGTGCGCCTATGCGTACTGGTCTCTTCGTGGGAACGGGGACTGTTCGTTCGGGGAAACGCGTCGGGGTGCGTTTCTCGTCGTCGCCGTCGTGACTTCGCCAGTCATCGGGCAGCAGGTAGTCGAGGACATCGTCAATGGTCACCACCCCGACGAGTCGGTGGTTGTCGTCGACGACCGGAACGGACACGAGGTTGTAGCTGGCGAGGATGCGGGAGACCTCGGCGGCGGACGTATCCGCGGTCACCGGGTCGAGGCTCGAGTCGAGCAGCGTACCCAGACGCTCATGCGGTGGATAGCGCAGCATGCGCTGGAAATGCACCATTCCGAGGAATCTGCCCGTGGGCGGTTCGTACGGTGGGAGCGTGACGCAGATGGCGGCGCCCAGGGCAGGTGCCATCTCCTGACGGCGGATGAGCGCGAGCCCCTCGGCCACGGTCGCGTCGGCCGACACGATGATGGGTTCTGTGGTCATGAGGCCACCGGCTGTGTCGGGCTCGTACGACAGCAGCATGCGCACGTCGTCGGCCTCTTCGGGCTGCATCAGACTCAGCAGCGCCTCGCCGCGTTCACCCGACAACTGGGCGATCAGGTCTGCGGCATCGTCGGGCTGCATCTGGTCGAGCACATCTGCCGCACGGTCGTCGCCGAGCTGGCCGAGAATCTCGACCTGCTCGCTCTCGGGCATCTCCTCGAGCACGTCGGCGAGGCGTGCGTCGGGCAATTCTTCGGCGACCTCGAGCATGCGCGCCTGAGGAAGATCCATCAGGGTCGAGGCGAGGTCGGCAGGCTTGAGGTCGGAGTAGGTCGCGATCAACTGCTCGGCCGACTGCGCTTCGCCGCCCTTCGTCTGCTCGACGACGTCGCGCCAGAGCACAAACGAGGTGGCGCCCTTCGCGAACGGTGAACCGCCCGTCTTGGGCCGACGCACGAAGAGTTGCGCGACCTGCCACTCGCCTGGGCCGACCTCTTCGATCGCGACGTCTTCGACGGTGGCCTCGCCGCTGCCGTCGTTGAAGTCGAGCTTGCGGCCGAGCATCTCTGCGATCACGCGAACCTCGCCGCCGCGCTGTTCGAATCGGCGCACGTTGATGAGCCCCGTCGTGATGATCTGGCCGCTGCCGATCGAGGTGACGCGCCCGATCGACAAGAAGACGCGACGTTTGCCGGGAATCTCCACGATCAGACCGACGACGCGGGGCGACTCGGTTCTGCGATACACCACGAGCACGTCTCGAACCTTGCCGAGGCGATCACCGGCGGGGTCGAAGACGGTGCACCCGGCCAATCTGGCGACGAAGACTCTGGTGGCACTCACACGTCTAACTTAGACCTTCCACATGAGGGTCATGGGAGGATGGTCCTGTGAGTAACCAGATGCCGTTCGGCGGCCGCGCGCCCAGCAATTCCGCGACGATGCCTCGTGGCGAGATCGTGGCCACCTACGAGTCGTACACCGAGGCGCAGAGCGCGGTCGATCGTCTCGCCCACGCCGATTTTCCGGTGGCCGAGGTGTCGATCGTGGGCAGCGATCTGAAGACGGTTGAGCGCGTCCTGGGCAAGCAGAGCTACGCCAGGGCGGCCGTCTCCGGCGCTCTGAGCGGCCTGTGGCTCGGCCTGTTCTTCGGCTTCTTCCTCGTGATCCTGTCGCCGACGGCGACATCGCTCCCGTTCATCGCCGCCGCCAGCCTCATCGGGGCGGGCTTCGGAATGATCTTCCGCATCGTCACGTATTCGATCTCGCGGCGCCGCCGCGACTTCACCTCGACGATGCAGGTGATAGCCACGAGCTACTCGATCATCGTGAGCGCCGATGTCGCCAACAAGGCGAAGAACGTGCTCGAGACGCCCGCCGCCTGATCGACGGGCGCCTTCGGCCGAACTAGCTGAGTCGTGCGATCCACGCCTCGACCTCGTCGGCCGTGCGCGGGATGCCCGCCGACAGGTTTTCCGCTCCATCGGCGGTGACGAGGATGTCGTCTTCGATGCGAACGCCGATACCCCGGAACGACTCCGGAACCGTCAGGTCATCCGGCTGGAAGTAGAGCCCCGGCTCGATCGTGAACACCATTCCCTCCTCCACGATGCCGTCGAGGTACATCTCGCGGCGCGCCTGGGCGCAGTCGTGCACGTCGATACCGAGGTGGTGGCTCGTGCCGTGCACCATGTAGCGGCGGTGCTGCTGGTTGTCGGCCTCGAGCGCCTCCTCGGCCGTGACGGGTAGGAGGCCCCACTCGGCGGTTCGCCGCGCGATCACGGCCATCGCGGTCGCGTGGATCTCGCGGAACCGGATGCCCGGGCGCACGATCGCGAACGCCGCGTCGGCTGCCTCGCGCACGGCCTCGTAGATGTCTCTCTGAACGGGGGAGAAGGTGCCCGAGATCGGCAGCGTGCGCGTGATGTCGGCCGTGTAGAGCGTGTCGACCTCGACGCCCGCGTCGAGCAGCATCAGGTCGCCGGGCACGACGGGCCCGTCGTTCGTCGTCCAGTGGAGGATGCAGGCGTGCGGTCCGGACGCGGCGATGGTGTCGTAGCCCACGGCGTTGCCGTCGACCCGGGCGCGGGTGTTGAACACGCCCTCGACGATGCGCTCGCCGCGCTGATGCGCCGAGATCTTGGGCAGGTCGCGGATGACGTCGTCGAAACCGCGAGCGGTGGCCTCGACGGCCAGTCTCATCTGTTCGATCTCGAAACTGTCCTTCACGAGGCGCAATTCCGAGAGATCGCGGGCGAAGGCTGCGTCGAGTTCCTCGTGTGTGCCCTGCAGCAGCTCACCGGCGGCCTCGCGCACGACCCTGGTCGACGCATCCGCCGCCTGACGAACGGTGTCGAAGTCGGCGATGCCGCGGGTGGTGATCCCCAGATCGCCCGCAACCTGGGCCAGTGACGGCCGAGCACCTATCCAGAACTCGCCGATCTCGGAGTTCGCATAGAACTCGTCGGAGTCGCGTCCCGCGCGTTCGCGGAAGTACAGGGTCGCGTCGTGACCACCCTCCGTTCGAGGCTCGAGAACGAGGACGGCTCCGGGTTCGCTGCCGGAGCCCCAGCCCGTGAGCCAGGAGAATGCCGAATGGGCGCGGAAGGGGTAGTCGGTGTCGTTGGAGCGCTGTTTGCGATCGCCGGCGGGAATCACGAGGGTCTCGTCGGGATGCAGGGCCGAAATCGCCTCGCGGCGCGCCGCGGCGAAGGACGCTTCGGGCCGCGCCGGTGGAACGATGTCGGTTCGCTCGGCCCAACCGCTGGCGATGAAGTCGCGGAACGTCGTCGAGCCCGGTGTCGTGCTTCTGTTGCTCGACTCCGCTTCGGTAGGAGCGTCGGAGTGGTCTGTCTTCTGTGCGTCGGCCATGCTTCCATTCTGAGCCATCGTTTCGGGTGCCGAGTAAGTTAGACCCATGCCAGCAGCCCGTGACCGATCGCCGTCACGCCTGCTCTCGATGATCGAGCGAGCAGCTCCCGCTCTCTACGCCGTTTCAGCACTCGTCGTCGTTCTCGGTGCCGTGGCCGGATTCGGGGGCTTGAACACTGTGGAGGAGCCGCCCGTCGCGCGCGCCACGAGCGGTCAGGTGATTGCCGGAAAACAACTCGACGTGACGATCGAGGATGCGTTTCTCGCCGACGGGTTCGATCCCTACCTCGAACCCGACGAGGGCAACCGGTTCCTCGCCGTGAGGGCGCTGGTCACCAATGTGTCGGATACCCCGATGGACAAGGTGAAAGACAACGTCCTGGTAGACGGGGTCGTGGGATCGGCCGGCACGGCTCAGGCCGACGAGGTGATCCGCCTCGGCGAGTCGTCGAGCAACCCCATGCTGCAGCCCGGCGTCGCGCAGGAGATCGTGTTGCTCTGGCAGATTCCTTCGACCGAGAAAGAGGCCGGCTCGGAGATCACCGTACAGGTTCTCGACAAGACCCTGCGGAAGGGGTTCCTCTTCGACGACTCCTGGGACGACCCCGTGGTCACCGCAGACGTATCCCTCGTCGTAGGCGATCGAGGCCTCGACTTCGCCCAGGACGACGCGACGTGAGGCCCGGAAGAGTCAGCCGACGCGGTGCCCTATCGGCGCTGACGGTCGTCGTCGCGCTTGCGGCGACCGTGCTGGTCTACGGGGTGACGCCTCACGGCGATGACATCAACGCGCCCTTCAACGTGCGCGGTGACATCGGCGATGTTCTGACCGGACGCACGCTCACAGGCGCCGTGACGTCGGTGCGTCTCGCTTCGTCGATCGACGCAACCGCAGCCGACAGCGATTGGACGGGCGAGACCACAGGAACCTGGGTCGTCGTCGACGCCGAGATCGCCGCCCGCTTCGAGCCCTCGTCGTTGTACAGACCGACGTTGACGATCGGCGACACGACCTACTACGCCTCGGAGCGCCTGCCTCTCGTGACGCTCGACGACGGCACCGTCAGGCCTGGCATCGCCTCGGTCGGTGTCATCCTCTTCGAGGTATCCGACGACGCACTCCGATCGGCAGAAGCAGCACGGGCCGAGATCGGCATCAACGCATCGTTCCAGTCGATTCTCGACTCTCGTCTTGTCACCCAGGTCGATCTGACGAGCCTGTCCGTCGAGACCGACGTAGCCGTGTCTCGACCGGTGGAGCGGGTTCTATGACGACCGAGCAGTCGTGGTGGAGACGCAATCGGTGGCCCGTGCTTGCCCTCGCCGTGATGCTGCCTGGAACCGTGATCCTGACAACCTCGAGCGAGTGGTTCGACTACCAGAACGGCCTCTACTCGCATGCGGTGACCGTGCCCGACGGTCAGAGCGCGGTCTACGGGGGAGCCGAATTCCGCGTCGACGACACCGTGCTCGTGCGTGGCGGAACAGAGGGCGGAGACGAGCTCGAACTCGACCCTGACATGGATCTCATCGTCGCGGTGCTCGAGGTCACCCCCGGCAAGGACCTCGTCGACTCGTGCAATCTCACGATCTCGGCGACGAGCCCGGCGCATCCGGAGAAGCGAACGTGGAATGCCAACGTCGACCTGCCTCGCAAGTTCCCCCCGACCGGCGATTCACAGACGACCTGCTCGGACTCGCAGGGGGAGCCCTATCGACTTGTCGTCGCGGCCACCGTGCCGAGTGGTGCCACAGAGACGAGTTCGTGGGTGGAGATCGAGAAGATCGGCCTGACGCCGAACTACCTCGAACTCGAGCTGTCGCCCTCGGCGGTCTCCAGCGCATCCACGTCTTCAGACATCTCGTCGAGCTCCACGTCGGCAGTTCGGCGCGACGACCTCAGACAGAAGTCGAATGCGACAGCGAGCAGGCTGACGCGGACGGGCTCGACGAACAGGTCGATCACGAACCCGATCGGCTGATCGGTGGCCATCCACCACGCATAGGGGTGGGGACCGATGGCCGCATAGATGCCGGCGAGGACCCAATCGCCGATGCTCACCCAGAGGGCGTAGGCGAAGACGTAGACGGCGAGAAAGACGATTCCCCCTCGAAGGATGACCCGGGCGCTGAGGAGCAACGGCTTGGCTATCTCGATGGCGTCGTCGAACAGGGGGCGTGCGCGGCGAGCCAGACCGACGGGTGCGGACGTGAGAGTCGACCCCAGGAGCGGGCCGGGCGGGCGTGCTCGTCGACGGAGCTCGAGCCGCGAGGTCGTCAGCGAGCGCACGTAGACGACTCCGGCCACGAGGAGCCACGCCAGGGCGAGGAAGACGATCTCGCTGCTCGAGTTCCAGACCCAGGATGCGCCGTCCCACGCCAGTCTGAGGGTCAGGGAATTCTCGACCAGGGTCTGTCTCAGCTCATCGAGAGACCGGATGAACTGGCGGCTGTCGATCCAGTCGGGCACGACGCTGAAGAGGCTCGACATCACGTTGACCGCGATGAAGACCCAGACCGCCTCGAGGTACACCGTGATGATCGAGGTCCACGCCGGCAGCCGCGACCGCAGGCGCTTCAGCGCGAAGCGACCCGCGAAGGCGATCACGGCGACCGTGACCGAAGCGGGAGTCGCTGTCACCGCGAGCACCGTCGTCCCGGAATCGGCGTAGGTGAAGAAATTGTCCGACTCGATGGCGAGTCCGGCGTACTTGAGCAGATCCTGACGCATGAGATCCATCGCCGAGTACAGGGCGAAGAACACGAGCACGCTCGAGAGCAGGATGTCGCGGAACCCGAGGGCCGTCTCCTCGGCAGAGTCGTCGGTGACGTTGCCTCGCGCGAGCCGGGTGAAGGCGGGCATGGAGTCGCGGAGGACGAGAAACATGCCGATGTACGACACCAACCTCGCGAGGACCGCGATCGGCAGAACGATGAGGCCCAGGGTCGCGTCGATCGCCCCGAGCTCGGCCGCGATGCGGATGACCACCCAGCGCACGATCCAGCCGCCGAGGAACCAGACCAGCAGCAAGGGCCACGTGCGTCCCGCGAGCCTGAGCACCTCGCGGATCGTCGACCTCATGCGCTCATCGTAGCGGCGAGCCCCGACGTGCTCGAACTCGTACGATGGGCAGATGGCATCCGCATTCCCTCCAGGGCCGATCGATCTGCACACGCACTCCAGCGCCTCGGATGGAACCGAGACTCCGGCCAATCTCGTCCGTGCGGCGGCCGAAGCCGGCCTGGGTACCGTCGCCATCACCGACCACGACTCGACCGCCGGCTGGGAGTCGGCATCCAATGAGGCACGACGGTCGGGCATCGCTCTGATTCCCGGAATGGAATTGTCGACCCGCCGTGGCCGCGCGAGCATCCACATGCTCGCGTATCTCTTCGATCCCAACAGCGCGGGCCTGGTCGCCGAGACCGCACGCATCCGGTCTGCCCGGCTCACTCGAGCAGAAGACATGGTGCAGGCCATCGGCGCCGACTACGACCTCAGCTGGGACGACGTCCTCGCGCAGACGCAAGACGGGGCGACGGTAGGGCGACCGCATATCGCCGATGCTCTGGTGGCCAAGGGCCACTCGCTGACGAGAAGCGATGCTTTCGCGGGCATCCTTCATTGGCGCGCCGGCTACTACCTGCCGCACTACGCACCCGATCCGCTGACCGGCGTGGAGCTCATCGTGGCGGCGGGCGGCGTGCCGGTGATCGCGCATCCGGCCACCCGCGGTCGTGACGGGGTCGTGAGCGAGGGGGAGCTCTCTCGCCTGGTCGATGCGGGTCTCTTCGGGCTCGAGATAGACCACAGAGAGAACACCGAGGACGGCAAGGCCAGGCTGCGAGAGCTGGCGGCCAAATTCGACCTGGCCGTCACAGGCTCGAGCGACTATCACGGCGAGGGCAAGCCCAATCGGCTCGCCGAGAATCAGACGTCACCCGCCGTGCTCGACCGCCTCGTCGAGCGAAGCACGGGCTGGAAGCCCGTGCTGCCCGACTGACGAGAAGATCTACTCCGACGCTCGGGGCGTGCGGCGACGCGTGCGACGGCGAGGCGCACTGTTGCCATCGTGATGCTCCGGGCCGGTGCCCGTGTGGGTTCCAGCACCGTCGGCCGAGGTCGTGCGCGGCGCGTTCGCCGTACCCGACTCTGTGCCCGCCGAACGTGGGGCACGCGAGCGGGTGCGCGGGGGACGGGAGTCGCCTGAACCACGCGGGGCGCGGTCGGCGGCCGGCGCATCCGCCTTGGGCGAAGCGGGCCGCAGGCGGCCCTTGGTGCCGGCCGGGATGTTCAGATCGGAGAACAGGTGCGGGCTCGACGAATACGTCTCGGTGGGCTCGGGCTGGCCGAACTCGAGAGCACGGTTGATGAGCGCCCACTTGTGCAGGTCGTCCCAATCGACGAACGTCACGGCGATTCCGGTCTTGCCGGCGCGGCCCGTGCGACCGACGCGGTGCAGGTAGGCCTTCTCGTCTTCGGGGATCGTGTGGTTGATGACGTGGGTCACGTCGAGCACATCGATGCCGCGCGCCGCGACGTCGGTGGCGATGAGGATGTCTTTCTTGCCCGCCTTGAACGCGGCCATGGCGCGCTCGCGCTGCTCCTGGTTCAGGTCGCCGTGCACCGCCGCCGCGTTGAAGCCACGATCGTTGAGCTCTTCGACGAGTTTCGCCGCGGCCCGCTTGGTGCGGGTGAAGATCACGGTCTTGCCGCGACCCTCGGCCTGAAGGATGCGGGCGATGACCTCGTCTTTGTCCATGTTGTGGGCGCGGTAGATGAGGTGGTTGATCTGCGCCTGAACCTGGCCCTCATCGGGGTCGGTGGCGCGGATGTGGATGGGCTTCGACATGAAGCGGCGCGCGAGGGCCACGATCGGCCCGGGCATGGTCGCCGAGAAGAGCATCGTGTGACGCGTCGCCGGAGTCTGGGCGAAGAGCTTCTCGATGTCGGCGAGGAAACCGAGGTCGAGCATCTTGTCGGCCTCGTCGAGCACCATCTCGCGCACATTGGCGAGATTCAGCAGGCGCTGACCCGCGAGGTCGAGCAGTCGACCGGGGGTTCCGACGACGATCTGCGCGCCCGCCTTCAACTGTTCGATCTGACCCTCGTATGCCTTGCCGCCGTAGATCGACACGATCGTCGTGGGGCGGTTCGACGTGGCGAGCACGAGGTCTTCGGTCACCTGCACCGCGAGTTCGCGGGTGGGAACGACGACGAGCGCCTGCACGCCGTTCTCGGGGGTGAGGCCGAGGCGCTGGATGAGCGGCAGGCCGAACCCGAACGTCTTGCCGGTGCCCGTCTTGGCCTGGCCGATGATGTCCTGGCCGTCGAGGGCCAGGGGGATCGTCTGCGTCTGGATGGGGAATGGCTCGAGGATGCCCTTGCTTGCAAGCGCGTCGGCCATGTCCTGGTCGATGCCTAGATCGGTGAAAGTCACTGTGTGATGCCCTGTCATGAATTATCGGGCTACGCCGCTGTGGAGAATGGTCGCGGCGGGATCGAGACCGGTTGTGGTCCGTGCCCTGCGCGTCGAAGGCCGGCGATGGCGCCTGGCGGGCGGCGTAGACGCCCCGATTCGTGTCAGGGCATCCCCGAGTTTATCGGATCGACACGATTAAGGGGGCGCCTGGTTCATTGGCGGGCGCGCCGCGCCGCTAGGCTAACGAGGGTGTTCACGTTTCGCCGGCCCAAGGTGCGCCTCGAGGTGCCCCGCCTGAAGCCCCGCGGCGAGGCTGCACAACTGCCGCGCGTGAATCTGGCCGAACTGACGCCCGCGCTGCTTCCGTATCTGGGCCAGGCCGCATACATCCAGCTCTCGCTCTTCGAATCCCTCTCGCGCATCGTGACCCAGGCGCCCACCGTCGCGCACAAGGAGTCACTCGGTCCGGCCGCCGGTCAGGCGCTCGACAAGCACGAACGCCTCGTCGCCGAGATCCGCAGGCACGTCGCCGATCCGGCGGTCATCATGCAGCCGTTCGCCGCTGCCATCGACGACTACCGTGAAGTTGTGGCGGGAGCGACCTGGCACGAGGCTCTGACGAGTCTCTACGTCAGCGCCGGCATCCTCGACGACTTCTTCATCCACCTCGCCGCAGGGCTCGAGAACGGTTCAGGGCCGCGCATGGTGCAGATCCTCGATGCCGAGAGCGGTCGTCAGGCCATCGCCACGATCGTGGCCGAGGGCATCGCGAACGATCCGAAGCTCGGGTCTCACCTCGCCATGTGGGGTCGACGCGTCGTCGGAGACACCCTGCTGGTTGCTCGTTCCGCGATTCACCACACCGACAACCGCAACTCCGACGAACAGCGCATAGAGCCGGTCTTCACCGAGGTGATTGCCGCACATACCCGTCGCATGGACGGGCTCGGACTCACAGCCTGACGAGCTGCTCCCGCACGGCCTCGAGGCCGTTCCAGAGCTCGACGTGACTCGTCGACAGGGGCGAGAGTCCGAGGCGCATGCCGTGAGGAGCACGGAAGTCGGGAATGACGCCACGGCGCCACAGCTCGGCGGTGATTTGTTTGAACGCCGGATGCTCGATGGTCACGTGGCTGCCCCGGCGCTCGGCCTCACGCGGGGTCGCTAGCTCGACTGCCCAGGATGCGGGCCAGTCGTGGACGGCCTCGACGGCGAACCGGGTGAGGGTCTCCGATTTAGCGCGGATCGCCGCCATTCCCACCTCGGCGATGAGATCGACCATGTCACGGAGTGCCTGCATGCCGACGATCGACGGCGTGCCACTCAGGAATCGCCGCATGCCGGGCGCGGGGGAGTACCCGGGACCCATGTCGAACGGTGCCGCGTGGCCCATCCACCCCTGGATCGGCTGGGACAGCTGGTCTTGCAGCTCGCGACGAACGTAGACGAATGCCGGCGATCCAGGACCGCCGTTCAGGTACTTGTAGGTGCAGCCGACGGCGATGTCGACGCCCCAATCGTCGAGTTCGATCGGCACGCTCGCGACCGAGTGGCAGACATCCCACAGCACCAGAGCGCCGGAATCGTGAGCGATCGCTGTGAGCGCAGGCACATCGGCGAGGAACCCCGATCGGTAGGCGACGTGAGAGAGGAGCACGAGCGCGGTCTTCGTGCCGACCACCGCCTCGAGTTCAGCGGGCGATACCCCACCGCGAGTGTCGGATTCGATCCATCGGAGTTCGAGGCCGCGTTCGGCCGCGATGCCCTCGACGAGATAACGGTCTGTCGGAAAGTTGTCGGTGTCGACGACGATCTCGGTGCGCCCGGGCCGCGCATCCACAGCCGCCCGAATGAGCTTGTAGAGGAGCACCGTCGTGGAGTCACCGACGGCGACCTGACCGGCTGCAGCGCCCAGCGTCACCGTTCCGATACGGTCTCCGAGGGTCAGAGGAAGGTCGAACCACTCCTCGTCCCAGCCTCTGATCAGCCGTGAGCCCCAGGCATCCGATGCGAACGACGCGAGCCGCGCCGCGCTGGCCCGGAGGGGGCGACCGAGCGAGTTGCCGTCGAGGTAGGCGGTGACGTTCGGGTCATCCGAACCGACGAAGAGTTCTCGTCGTGACGCCAGGGGGTCGCGCGCGTCGAGCTGTTCGGCCTCGACGAGGGATGCCATCGGTTCAGTTCGCGGCGGACGGCGTGCGGAGCGCGTTGAATCGCGCCATGTCCGCTCGCTCACGGGAGCTGCCGATGACTCGGTCGGCGATACCGACGACCGCGGCCGTCACCACGAGGCTGATCACCCAGATCCAGCCGCCATCCCACGTCATTCCCGCCCAGGTGAGCGCCACCCAGACCACGGCCGCCGCGGCAGCACCGATCGAGGGCACGAGCGCGACGCCATGGTTCTCTCGGCGAGACAGGCTGTACCGCGCAACGAGACCGAGAATGGCGCCGCCGAGGGTGATGAAGAGCAGCTCCATCGGGCTAGAGAACGAAGCCGACGCGTCGTGCTTCTTCTGCACCGATCTCGACGTAGCTGAGCGTCGTCGCGGGAACGAGGTAGACGGTGCCCTTGATGTCGGTCAGTGAGAGGTGACCGGATGCTCCGCTCAGTACCTCTGCAACGGCCTTCTCGATGTCGGCCGGTGACTGGCTCGACTCGAAGCTGATTTCGCGGGGGGAGTGTGCAATGCCGATTCGAATATCCACCAGGACTACCTTTCACAAGTGCTGCGGCCCGCTCTGGGGCCATGCGTCCAGATTAGGACAGAATCGCGAACCCTCGCGCCGATCGGAGGCTCGGGCGACTCGCCGAGAGCGAACAGGCTCGGCGCCCGCGATGTGAACCTGTGTCGGTGGCACACGTTAGCTTTGCTCTCGTGGAAATTGATGGGCCTGCGCGCCTCGACCCCGGGCAGTCGCGTGTGCTGGCGCTCGGAGACTCGGCCAGTTGTGCCGTGATCGGTGCGCCGGGCACGGGCAAGAGCACCGCCCTGGTCGAACTGCTGTGCAACCGCGTGCACGACCGGGGTTTCTCGCCCGACGAGGTTCTGGTCATCACTCCTACTCGGGCATCCGCGACGGCGCTTCGTGACCGACTAGCCCTGCGCATGGCTGTGCCCTCGAACGGTCCTCTCGCACGAACGGCGAATTCGATCGCATTCCAGATTGTGCGAGGCATGGCGGCGGTGCGCGGCGAAGAACCGCCCGTTCTTCTGACCGGTGCAGAACAAGACCAGATCATCTCCGAGCTGCTCGCGGGCGATATCGCCGATGGCTCCGGGCCGGTCTGGCCCGACCACCTCGGAGAAGACGTGCGGCGCCTCAGGGGCTTCCGCACCGAACTGCGCGACCTCATGATGCGCGCCGTCGAGACGGGCACGTCCGCCGATCGGCTCGCGATGCTCGCCGAATCCGCGGGTCGGCCGGAGTGGGCGGCCGCGGCCCAATTCATCGAGGGCTACGACCGCGTCAAGACCAGCTACCGCGACCGCAGTTTCGATTCCGCCGAACTCCTGCGTGAAGCCGCTGTGCTGCTGCGCGAGGCCGAGTCGGCTCCCGACGAGCTCGAGGCGGCCGTCGGCTCGCTCGCGCGACTGCGCCTCCTGGTGCTCGACGACGCACAGGAGTCGACCCTCGCGACACTGGCTCTGGTTCGAGAGTTCGCTCGTCGAGGCGTGGCTGTCGTCGCGTTCGGCGACCCCGACATCAGCACCGGAACGTTCCGCGGTGCTCATCCCGACGCGCTCGCGCGTCTCGGCGAATACCTGCGCGTGTCGACAGAGTCACCGATCGTCCTTGAAACGGTGCACCGTCACGGCAGTCAGTTGCGGTCGCTCGTCGCCGACGTCACCGCCCGAATCGGAACCGCCAGGGCAGGTAGCCAACGCCGCGCGATCGCTTCTGTCGAAGCCAGTGCTTCGCATGCCCGAAAAGAGGTCTCGACGGTTCGCGCGACGAGCCCGTCCGATGAGATAGGCGTGATCGCGCGGCGTCTCCGCGAGGCGCACGTGTTCGAGAACATCGCGTGGGACGACATGGCCGTCATCGTTCGGAGTGGCTCGCAGATCGCGCCGCTCGAAAGAGGCCTCGCGGCGTTCGACGTGCCCACGAGGGTGTCGAGGGCTCGTGTCGCGCTGCGAGACGAGCCCGTGGTTCGGGCATTCGCATCCATCCTCGAGGTCGCGTTGGGGCGCCGCGAGCTGACGGGCGAACTCGCCGAGGCGCTGCTGCTGAGTCCCCTTGCAGCCTCCGACGCGGTGCTGCTTCGGAGGCTGAAGCGCGCCCTCCGGCAACTCGAGTTCGAATCAGGTGGACACCGCACGGGGTCCGAGCTGTTGGTAGACGCTCTGCAGATGCCGCTGGTGCTCGCTCGGATCGAGCCGCGAGTCGGCCGCAAGGCGCGTCTGCTCGCCACGATGATCACCCTCACCCGCGAAGCCGCATCGACCGAAGCGAGCGTCGAAGAGTTGCTGTGGCAGATCTGGGAGACCAGCGGACTCGCTGAGCCCTGGCGCGCACAGTCCCTCGGCACGGGCCTGGTCGCCGATGAGACTGCACACGACCTCGACGCCGTCGTCGCTCTCTTCTCGTCGGCGAAGAGGTTCGTCGAGCGGTCGCCCGAGGCTCCGGCGACCGTGTTCCTCGAACAGCTCCTCGATGTCGACGTTCCCGAAGACACTTTGGCGAGGGCGGCAACCGCGCGCGCGGTCACCGTTACCTCACCTGCGGGCGCTGTCGGCACGCAGTTCGCCCTCGTCGTGGTGGCCGGGGTTCAGGAGAATGTGTGGCCCAACCTCAGAATCCGAGGCACCCTGCTCGGCGCCGACGCTCTCGAGGGGGCGAGGAGAGGCGAGGCTCCAGCCGTGCTCGACCAGAGAACCGCCGTTCTGCACGACGAGCTCCGTATGTTCGCCCAGGCGATCTCACGCGCCTCGACCGAATTGCTGGTCACGGCGGTCGACGACGAAGATTCGTCGCCGTCGCCTCTTTTCACGTTGCTTCCCGAACCTGTTCCCGGCGCCGTGTCGCGCACGCCGTTGTCGTTGCGTGGACTCGTCGGCGTCCTTCGCCGAACCGTAGCTACCCGCGGCGATTCCCAGGCGGCGTCCGCGCTCGCCACGCTGGCGCGCGAGGCCGTGCCCGGGGCGCATCCGGCGGAGTGGTACGGGCTGTCTGCGGCGAGCTCGATGGAGCCTCTCGTCGACCTGTCCGATGAGCAGGCGAGGGTCACCGTCTCTCCGTCGCGCATGGAGTCGTTCGAGACGTGCCCTCTCAACTGGTTGATCGATCACCTGGGCGGAGGATCATCGAATACGTCGTCGCAGGTCGGAACACTCATCCATGAGGCGATGGAGACGAGCACGACGGCGCCCGCCCCCGACATCAGCGAACAGGCGCTCTTCGATCTCGTCGACTCGCGTTGGGGCGAACTGTATTTCGAGTCGTCGTGGCTCAGCGAGATCAAGCGAAGAGAGGCGCGGCAGCTCGTCTCCCGGCTGTCGACATATCTCGCCGACTTCGACCGCCAGGGTGGCACGCTCCTGGGCGCGGAGTCGAAGTTCGAACTCGAGGTCGATCAGGCCGTCCTCCGGGGAACGATCGATCGGGTCGAACTCTATCCAGACGGATCGGTGGTGATCGTCGATCTGAAGACCGGCAAACGCGCGTACACGGCCGCAGAGATCGGCGAGAACGCACAGCTCGGCGCTTATCAGCTCGCCTTCGACGCCGGCCTGATCGAGGGCGTGCCTGCTGACGCGCGACCCGGAGGAGCACGGCTCCTCATCGTGTCGAAGTCGAGCCGTGGCAAGAATTTCGTCGATCACACCCAGGCGCCTCGCTCGACCGACGAACTCGAGGAGTTCCGGCGGCGCATTCTGACGGACGCCTCTGGTATGGCCGGTTCTCAGGTCGACGCTCGCATCGGGTCGCACTGCCTCGATCCGTGGTCGCACGGCGCGTGTCGCATTCACGTGATCAGGGCGGTCAGCGCGTGATCGGCGCGGTCGAGCTCGCCGATGCGCTCAAGATGCCCCGGCCCACCGACGAGCAGTGTGCCGTGATCGAAGCACCTCTGGTGCCATCGCTCGTCATCGCCGGAGCCGGGAGCGGCAAGACGGCGACGATGGCGAACAGAGTGGTCTGGTTGCTCGCCAATGGTCATGTCCAGGTCAACGAAGTTCTCGGTCTCACTTTCACGCGCAAAGCGGCTGGCGAGTTGAACACTCGAATCACGGGGCACATCGAGTCGTTGCGACGAGCCGAGCTTCTGCCCTCTGCCTCCGCTCAGACTCCGGCAGGAGTAGACGGAGCGGCGGACTCCCGGGATCTCTTCGACAGGCCTACCGTTTCGACCTACAACTCCTTCGGCAACACGATCTTTCGAGACAATGCGTTGCTGGTCGGTCGTGAACCCGAATCGGTTCTCCTCGGAGAGAACGCGGCCTGGGGTCTGGCCCGGCGGGTCCTGCTGGCCGAGGGCGATGACAAGCTCGTGCCCCTCGGAAAGAGCCTCGATCAGCTGGTCGAGGCCGTGCTCGCCCTCAGCTCCGAATTGAGCGAGAACGTGGTCGACGCGGAGGGCGTCGCTGAGCTGGCCGAGAGGTTCTCGTATCTGGTCGATCTTCCCTATACAGAGGGCAAGGCGAAGTCGACTCCGTACGCGTCGGTCAACGCCGCCGTCGAGCAGGTCAGCGCCCTCCCGCTCCTCGTCGACCTTGCGAGAGCGTATGCCAGGCAGAAGCAGGCGAAGGGACTGGTCGAGTTCTCCGACCAGGTCGCGCTTGCGCTCGAGATCTGCATGCGCAATCCGCAGATCGTCGACGAGTATCGTTCACGCTTCGCCGTGGTGTTGCTCGACGAGTATCAAGACACGTCCGTCGTTCAGACTCGCCTGCTCGCCAAACTCTTCGGCGGACACGGCGTCATGGCCGTGGGTGACCCGCACCAGTCGATCTACGGGTGGAGGGGCGCGAGCGCCAGCAACCTCGGATGGTTCGCACGAGACTTCGGCTCCGGCATCGTTCCGACTTTCTCTCTCTCCACGAGCTGGCGCAACTCTCGGTCGGTGCTCGACGCGGCGAACACCCTCGTCGAGCCGCTGCGTCACGAGTCGGCGGTCGACGTGCATCGCTTGAAACCGCGCCCTGATGCCCCCGAGGGAAGCGTCGAGTACCGATTCCTCGAGACGCGCGACGACGAGGCCGAAGCGGTGGCAGACTGGCTCGCCCAGCAGTTCGCGTCACACGCGTCTTCGGCCACGGCCGACTCGGCCAGGCCGTTGTCTGCGGCGATGCTCTTCAGGGTCCGAAGCCACATGGACTTCTTCGCCGCCGCTCTCGATCGTCGAGGAATCCCGTTCCACATCCTCGGGGTAGGCGGACTTCTGAGCTCGCCCGAGGTCGTCGACGTCGTCAGCGCCCTCCGCGCCGCCCACGATCCGGCGGCAGGCTCATCGTTGATCAGGCTCCTCTCGGGTGCCCGATGGAACATCGGGGTCCGCGATCTCCGAGCCCTGAACGACGTTGCGAGTTGGCTAGCCTCTCGAGACTCCTTCCACCGCCAGGTGCCGGAAGACGTCAGACGCAGCATGCGCGAATCGGTTGCGCCCGACGATGCGGCCTCGATCGTCGATGCCCTCGACTTCGTCACAGAGCACGCGTCGACGCACCATCAACTCGAGCGCTTCTCGGAGCAGGGACTCGAACGCTTGCGACACGCTGGCCGCACGCTGGCCACCTTCCGTGCCCGCGCGAATCTCCCCCTCATCGATTTCGTGCGCTTCGTCGAGCAGCAGCTGCTACTCGACGTCGAACTCGCCGCCAACGAGCGGGTGACCTCGGCCGGCGGCGCCCGCGGAGCGCTCGATGCCTTCCATGACGAGATCGCGTCCTTCCTCGCCGGCGACGATGTGGGAACCCTGGGCAGCTTCCTCGCCTGGCTCGACCGGGCCGAGAAACGAGACGACCTGAGTCCCCGAACTGACGAGCCCGAGCCCGGCACCGTGCAGCTCCTCACCATTCACGGATCCAAGGGCCTGGAGTGGGACGTCGTGGCTGTGCCGAGGCTGGTGGCGGACGAGATTCCCGCACAGAGCAAAGAAGGAAAAGGGTGGTTGCGCTTCGGCGTGCTGCCATACGAGTTCAGAGGCGACGCCTCGTCGCTACCCTCTCTCGACTGGCGCGGGCTGGCGTCGCAACAGGCATTCGACGGCGCGGTGAAGACCTTCCAGGCCGACCTCGCGGCGAAACACCTGGCAGAGGAGCGCCGGCTCATCTACGTCGCCGTCACTCGAGCACGACACTCGCTTCTGCTCAGCGGATCGTTCTGGGCCACGCAGTCGAAGCCCCGCCGAGCATCGACGTTCCTCACCGAACTCGCGCAATCCGGGCTCATCGACGGCCTGCCGCAGCAGTCTGAAAACGAAGAGAACCCGCTCGAGGGCGAGGGACTCACCGCACGCTGGCCTCTCGACCCGCTGGGCGGCCGACGTGGCCGCGTCGAGCAGGCCGCCGAACTGGTGCTCGCGCGCATCCAGAGCCCCCAGTCGCTCACCGCCGGTCGCTGGCAGCGCGACCTCGATCTGCTCCTGGCAGAACGCGACCGACAGATCGAGGAGGCCGGCGTCGCACCGGTGCCCAGCCGTATCGCCGCTTCACGCTTCAAGGACTACGTAACCGATCCCGAGGCCGTCGCCCGATCGCTTCGTCGCCCTATGCCCGAGAAGCCGTTCCGGCAGACGAGACTGGGCACCCGGTTCCATGCCTGGGTAGAGAACCGTTATGGCATGGCGGGCAGCGCCGAATTGATCGATGCAGCAGCTGCTGAGAGCGACCAGGCAGCCGATGAGCTTCCTCTCGAGCAATCCCAACTCGAGAGTCTCAAAGCCACATTCGAAGCGTCGCCGTGGGCCGATAGGCAGCCGCTCGAGGTCGAACTCGAGATCCACCTGGTGCTCGGCACGCAGGTCGTGGTCTGCAAGATCGATGCCATCTTCACCGATGGCGAGCGCTACCAGGTCGTCGACTGGAAGACGGGAAAAGCCCCGAGCACTCCCGACGACCTCGAGGTCAAGCAGCTGCAACTGGCGCTCTATCGCCTCGCCTATGCGAAATGGAAGGGCATAAACCCAGAGCTGATCGACGCCGTGTTCTACTTCGTCGCCGATGACACAGTCATCGCGCCCGAGGAGCTCTTCTCAGAGAAGCAGCTCCTCGAGCTCTGGCCGTTCTAGTCTTCAGAGATTCCGCTCACTCGGGTGCTGTCGCGTGCCGACGACACGTCGGTGCGCGGCGTGCGACGCAGCATCTCCTCGACCTCTTCGACCGCCATGATCTGACCCGTGTCGGTAGAGAGGGGATTCAGCATGTCCGACTCCACGCTCACAGACAGGCCCGCCAGCATCGTCTTGGCATCGGAGATGATCGTCTCATCGTGCTTCTCGGTGCCGTGAAGCAGCCACTTGGCGATTTCGAGCTCGGCGTACAACCGGGCACGCTTGCGCAGTTGACGGTCGACGGGGGTGTTTCGGCCCAGGTTGTAGGCGCCGAAGACGCGCGTCGCCAACTGCTCACTGGGCGCTGAACTCAGCCAGAAGAGATCCGACGCAGGGTCGCCGACCTGCAGCTGCGACCAGCCCAGCACTCCCGTCACGGCGTCGGCGGCAATCAGGCACGATTCGGGGGAGAGCGAGCCGTGTACGACGGTCGGCTGGAACTGCCAGAGCGCGCTGTCTTCGAGTGCCGTCGACCAACGCGCAAGCAGGTCGGAGGGCACGGCGCCGGTGGCAGCGGCCCGATCTTTGGTGATGCGGGCGACCCGCGCTGCGTCGGCCGCCGTCTGCACGGGGAGCCCCGAGTCGGTGACGAGCGACGTGGGTAGCGAGTGAATGGATGCGATGGCGCGGCCGATCGACTCGGCCACCGGATCGGCGGCGTCGAGCTCCGCCAGTACGGCGGGGCTGCCGGGGATGTACCCGTAGACGATCGCTCGGGTATTCGCGACGGGGGTCTGGCCCTCGACGTGGGGAACGTCGAAGGGGAGACGGCCTCGGAATCCTGCGGTGAGGGCGGTGAGGGCGACGAGGTCGCGCGACTGCTCGGTCTCGGCGTCCTGCGACGTCGGCACACGAACGATGAGTTCATTGCGGTCGCGCAGCGTGACGACCGCGGAGTCGTAGCGTCCGCCCGTTCCCGTGCCGATAGGCCGGGTCGAGACGATGTCAGCCCCGGGGACGGCCGCGGTCGAGAGCGCGGCTAGAGTGAAGTGGGATCTGGCCATACCAACAGGGTAGGGCTGGCATCTTCTAAGCGGTGCGTTCGCCACGCACGATTGGTTCACATGACTTCCACCTTCCTCAATCACCTGCCTCTCTCTCGGCAGGAAATCGACCGCGACCACGAGTCCCGCGCTCGACCCGAGCTCTTCGACGAGCTCTGGGCCGATCCGACGACCCGCCTGCTGCCGCTGTGGCGAGGGCGCGCTCTCGCGGCGCCCGACTTCAGCAGCAGACCGGCCCTGGGGCTCCTTCCCGTCGATCGGGTTCACGACGTCGAGCTGCGCGTCTACCTCGGGATCTCGCTGTCGACCACGTCTCCCGAACCGGCCGGAACGCGTATCGTGCTCGTCGTCGTGAGCGACGACGAGGCCGAGCGGCTCGAGCCAGACGAAGCCCGTTGGCTGAATCTCAGAGAAGCGGCGACCGTCTTGAGCGATCGCGATGCCGGAGCATTCGTGGAGGCTCTGGCGATAGCCGGCTGGCACGCGTCGCACACCCATTCGCCTCGTAGTGGAGCGGAGACGGTCGTCGAGAAGGGCGGGTGGGTTCGGCGCGACGTGGAACTCGGCGTCGAGCTCTTTCCGCGTACCGACGCCGCCGTCATCGTAGGCATCGTCGACTCGCAGGACAGGATCCTCCTCGGCTCCAACGCCATGTGGAAGCAGAATCGGTACTCCCTTCTGGCCGGATTCGTCGAGCCGGGGGAGTCGTTCGAGGCTGCCGCTCAGCGAGAGGTCTTCGAGGAGTCGGGGGTGCGCATCCTCACTCCTCAGTACCTCGGGTCGCAGCCGTGGCCCTTCCCCGCCTCTCTGATGGTCGGTTTCTACGCGCACGTCGATCCCGCGTTCGCGGACGACGCGTTGCGGCCGGATGGCGAAGAGATCCTCGATCTCCGATGGTTCACCCGCGCAGAGATCGCCGACCCTGCCACGGGCGTGGCCCTGCCCGGCCCCTCGTCGATCGCCCATGCCATCCTCGAGCACTGGTACGGGGGACCGCTGCCCGCCGAGGCCCTCGCGTGGTGAACGCCGCGACGGTCGCAGACGGGGAGCTCTCGGAGAGAATTCTCGCCGCTCTCGATGATGACCAGCAGGTCGCTGCGCGCGCGCTCGTCGGCCCGGTGTGCATTCTTGCGGGTGCCGGAACGGGAAAGACGCGGGCGATCACACACCGCATCGCCTACGGCGTCGCCACGGGCGTCTATTCGCCCAATCGCGTCATGGCACTCACGTTCACCGCTCGTTCGGCCGCAGAACTGCGCACGCGGTTGCGCCCGCTCGGGGCGGGCGGCGTCTCGGCCCGCACGTTCCACGCAGCGGCGCTGTCGCAGCTGAACTATTTCTGGCCCACCGTCGTCGGGGGCGACATGCCGCGAGTGCTGGAGGGCAAGGCCCGCCTGTTGGGGCACGCCGCAGAGACGCTGCGATTGAAGGTCGATACGGCCAGTCTCCGTGATCTCGCCGCCGAGATCGAATGGCGAAAGGTGTCGAGCCTCGATCTGGATGCGTATGAATTGGCCCTGCGCACGTCGCGTTCGTTGCCGGGCACGCTCACGGTCGACCAGGTGCTCGCCATGCACCAGAAGTACGAAGACATCAAGGACGAGCGACGTCAGCTCGACTTCGAGGATGTTCTGCTTGCGACCGCGGGCATGATCGAGCAAGAACCCGCCGTCGCGATGCAGGTACACGAGCAGTACAGGTTCTTCGTCGTCGACGAATACCAGGACGTCTCGCCGCTGCAGCATCATCTGCTGTCGCTCTGGGTAGGCGGCCGAAGCGACCTCTGTGTCGTCGGCGATGCCAGCCAGACCATCTACTCCTTCGCGGGCGCTCGAAGCGACTACCTGCTCTCGTTTGCCGCCGAGTACGACAACACGACCACGGTGCGCCTGGAACAGAACTATCGCAGCACGCCGGCGATCGTCGACGTGGCGAACCGATTGATGAAGGGGCGCTCAGGGGCGCTCTCTCTGCACGCCCTCGGCGAGCAGGGCGGCGATCCCGTGGTCACCCCGTACTCATCAGACCTGGCAGAGGCGAGGGGGATCGCGGCCAGGATCGCGCGACTCATCGAGGAGGGAACTCCGGCGGAGGACATCGCCGTTCTCTACCGAGTCAATGTGCAGGCCGCCGCTCTCGAGACCGCGCTGGCCGACGCAGGGGTCAGCTATCAGATCCGCGGATCGAAGCGGTTCTTCGATCTCCCCGAGGTGAAGCAGGCGGTGATGTCGCTGAGAGCGGCGTCGGTGTCGATCACCGGCGAGCCCCTGTTCAAGTCGGTGAGTGACGTTCTGCGCTCGCTCGGGTGGAGCCAGGACGCACCCGAGGCCCGCGGCGCCGTCCGAGACAAGTGGGAGGCGCTCAACGCTCTGATGGCCTTGGCCGAGAGCCAACCGGCTTCGACCACCTTCCGCCAGTTCACCGACGAATTGATGGAGCGTCAGGGGTCGGGGCACGAACCGACTCTCCGCGCGGTCACGCTGGCGACACTGCACTCTGCGAAGGGCCTCGAGTGGCCCGTAGTCTTTCTCGCTGGCCTGTCGGAAGGCCTCGTTCCGATCAGTTACGCCACGACATTCGAGCAGATCGACGAGGAGCGGCGACTGCTCTACGTGGGACTCACCCGCGCGCGCCGCCGGCTCGAGCTGTCGTACTCGGAGTCGGGGATGGGGCGCTCTCAGCAGAGACAACCGTCTCGTTTTCTGCAGGAGGCACTCCCTGGCATGCACAGTCGGCGTGAGGGCTGAACGTCTTTTCTTCGATGTCGCCGGTCTGCCCATCGACGATCCTCGCGCGCGAGCGCAATCGGAGTCTTCTCGATTTCGGAGAATCAGGGCCGAGTCGGTCGAGCACCGCGCGCGCCACAACCGGCGTGATGGTCGATACCGTGAGCGTGTCTTCGGTGTGAGCCCGTCGTCCGAGAAGCTGCCCGGCGAGGGCGGGCCAGCTCGGATCGTCGTCGATCCGGGCACGTTCGACGCAATGAAGACAGGGGCCCGATCCCGGTTCCACCAGGGGCCCGACGCGCACTTCGGAGTCGCCGAACACCACGGCGAGATGCGGAATATCGCGTCGTAGCCAGATGCCGGACTGACGAGGATCGGTGCTGAATGTCGACACGATGATCGCCAAGTCGACGGGCATGGAGCCGTCAACGAGGTCTGCTCCCAGCCCCGC